>Ga0210397_10000419_pt1 | contig 28740 bp, 26 predicted proteins | sample IncBWH2OmetaG_FD_160126 | JGI IMG/M metagenome (GOLD analysis project Ga0210397, IMG submission 160126) | Forest soil microbial communities from Barre Woods Harvard Forest LTER site, Petersham, Massachusetts, United States - Inc-BW-H-2-O ...
TGTTTTTGAACGATGTCCTGATTTTCCATTAATCTTTAGCGAGAACCGATCTGGCAACTCAGCGTATGCCTGCATTGTTACAAATGCATTACAACACACCCCGCAATAACAGGCAAAGTGCGCTGCAAGGTAACCCGGAGATCCGGAACGTCAGAAAATGGTTACCTTGATGTGCAAGAATTTCTTCGGATTCTGCCGGAACTCTCCGATAAGCAATCGCATATCGCCGGTAAGGCCGCTCAAATTGTCGTAGAGTCTCGGATCGGAGAACAGTTTTCCCATGGTAGTCGTGTTGTCATTCAGTTTGGCGGTTGCATTAGCCACATTTTCGGTGGTTTCCCGCATCTTGTTGTAGAGCGTATCGTCCGTCACGAATTTGCCAAGCGTGCCTTTGCCTGCGCGCACGTCTCCGATCATGGCGTTGCCATTTGCGGCCGCTTGTTTGAATTCATCATAGAGCGAGGGATCGTTGAGCAGCTTTCCGATGGTTCCCTTCTGCGAGCGTACATCGGTCAATATTACGTTTACGTTGTCGAGCCCCTTGTCCACTTTGTTGTACATCTCGTCCGACGCTACCAACTTTCCGAGGGTTCCTTGTCCAGCTTGAATATTCGCGAGCATGCCCTCGCCGCGGGAAAGGATGCTGTTCAGATGATTGTAGGCCTGTTCGTCGACCAACAATTTCCCGAGCGTACCTTTCCCCGCCTTTACTCCGTTGACCAGTTCCTGGATGTCTTCCGAGAGCGTTTGCAGATTTCCCAATACGTCCGCGCTTCGCTCCATCACTTCCTTCATCGCCCTTTCTTCCGCTCCCGGAACTTCTTGCCCGTCCTTGAGCTCCGCACCTGTGACTCCCAGACTGATGTTGACGTACCGGTTGCCCAGCAACCCTTCCGTCACAAGGCTCGCCGTGGAATCCGTCAGAATGTCGCTCTCGTACTTCCTGCTCACGCGCATGACGACTTCAATGTTCCTGTTTTTCGGCCGCACCTTGCCTGGTGTGTGAGGCGCCAGATTAATGGATTCGACGTTTCCGATTTCCACTCCATTCAATCGCACCGGAGCTCCGTGCACGAGACCCGAAACGTCCGGCAGATAGGTGATGAGCCGGTATTTCGGTCCAATCGTTCCCGCCCCCGTCACATAGAAAATGCCGGCGGCCAGGACCGACAGGCCAACCAGCACGAACAACCCCACGCGCAGTTCCGTCCACGTCACTTGTTTGCGCTGCGCCATTTTTTCTTCCCTCCCTTTCGATCTTGCAACCGCCTACCGGCAATCACACGAGAAACCGCTTCAGATATTCATCTTTAGTATTCACAAGTTCTTCCTGGCCGCCCTCGAAATAAACTCCGCCATCCCGCAAAACCAGAAAACGCGTCGCCGCCATCCGGGCTTCGCCTGGCGCATTTCCGTTGGACACCCTGCGCACAACCCGCTTGGATGCGGCGTCGAAGCGAAAGTTCGCGAGAGCGAAACCGTCCTGAAGCCGCTGCGTCGCGAGGAGCGCCGTCACGCCGAATACGTCGCGCAGCCGCAAGATGAGCGTAATGATGGTTTGCGAAGTGACTGGATCCAGCCCGGCGGTCGGCGAATCGTAGAGCACGATGGACGGCTGGTTAATCAGCGCTCGCGCGATAGACACGCGCCGCCGCATACCTCCGGAGAGTTCGGACGGAAACAGGTCCATGGTATGCTCCAATTCAACAAAGCGCAGCACCTCGCGCACGCGCAGCTCGACCTCATCACCCTTCACTCTGTCTTCGTGCAGCCTGTAGGCCACGTTTTCCCCAACCGTCATCGAATCAAACAGTGCTCCTTCTTGAAAGACAAAGCCAATTTGTCGCCGGAAGGCCAGCAAGTCCCGCTCCGCCATGCCGGATACATCCCTGCCAAGCACCTGGATGTTACCCTTCGAAGGCCGCAGGAGTCCCGCTGCCAGTTTGAGCGAAAGGGTCTTGCCCATCCCTGTTTCGCCTAACAGCACCAGCGTCTCCCGTTCCTGCACCCGAAAGGAAACTGCGCGCAGAATGTCTCTTCCGTCGAAGCCGATGCGCACGCCCTCAAATGTGATGGTTGGACCGGAGTCGGAACTCGATGTGAGCGCGCTGGTCATCGGGCGTGTGGCCGCCATTATAGCGGTAATTCTGTTGTTACGAGGGTACGAAACAACCTGCGCTTACTGAAGCCCGGTAGGTCCCGCAGGTTCTAGAAAAGTTTGTCGGCGAAGTACAACGCCACTTTGGTGAGAAATGCGTCGGCCACAATGATCATGACGGAAGACAGCACCGCGGCTTGCGTCGTGGCCCGGCCGACACCCTGCGTGCCGCCGCGCACCGTCAGTCCTTTGTAACAACCAATGGTTGCGAGAATGAATGCGAAAAAGAACGGCTTGGTGAACCCCTGCATCAAGTCCGCAAAATCGAGGGCATCGATGGCGCGGCGCCAGAACTCGACCGCGGTGAGGCGCAGGGAAAAAACCGAAGCGACGCAGCCGCCCATCAAGCCCATGAAATCGGTCATCGCGGTCAGGAGAGGAAGGGTCAACAGCGTGGCAATTACCCGTGGCGCTACCAACTTGCGGACGGGATCGGTGCCCATTGCGCGCATGGCGTCGACTTGTTCGGTCACCAGCATCGAGCCAAGCTCGGAGGCGATCCCCGTCGCGCAACGGCCCGTCACCAGCAACCCTGTAAGCGAAGGCCCCAACTCCCGGACGAGTGCGATGGCCACCACGTCGCCGGTCAGCGAGGTCTGGCCGAAGCGAGTGAACTGCGCCCCCGTCTGCAACACCATAACCGCGCCTATAAAAAAACCCGATAGCAATATGATGGGGAGCGAGCCAGCGCCGATGCTGTCCATCTGCTGCAGAACGTCTTGAAGGTAGTACGGCGGGGTGACCAGAGTGACCATCGTGCGGCCGCAGAGCATGGCGTAATCCTGCACATCCGCCACGGCGCCCTTCAGAGCGTTGACCAGCACTCCTGCGACGGTAATTTGCGGTTCCGTCTCGTCTTCGCGACCTGCGACCTGCAGAGGTGTGTCTGCCACGAGTACCTGTTCGTCAGCCGTCTCGCTGAACTCCTGCGGCACAAAACCTGAGTCGGAAGCGTAACCGCGAGTCAAGAACACGTCAAGCAAGCAGTGCGACGTACGTGCTGGCGGTAATTTCTCTTACAGAGACCTGAGTTACTGCCGGCGGGGGTATCCTAATCGCGAGGAGAATAGCGTGATAACCCGCATCGATCACATACAGTTGGCTGCCCCAAAGGGCTGCGAGGCCGCCGCTCGAGAATTCTACGGATCGATTCTCGGCTTGGCTGAAATCGAGAAGCCTGCTTCGCTCCGCTCGCGTGGCGGCTGCTGGTTCCAGTGTGGCGATCAACAGATTCACATCGGCGTGGAACCCGATTTTCGCGCGGCCAAGAAGGCTCACCCTGCTTTTGCGGTTTCGGATCTCAGCAAGCTCCGTGAATCGCTCGTCGCCCACGGTGTAAAGATCACTGAAGATGACTCGCTGCCCGGCATGCACCGCTTTTTCGCTGAAGATCCCTGGGGAAACCGTCTGGAATTCCTTGAAGGCAATTTGTTGTAATGGGCCAATTTCCGATCATCCAAACAACACAGGCAAGTGGACTGAGCTGTCGCGACTTCCCACAACTGGCCGTCTGACTCGGAATAATGTGATGCGGCTATCCGACAGCGCGAATTGGTTGCCGTTGTGACGCACACTCGCGGCCGTGAGACGGTTCGAGAATCGCTCTCAGTGTTCATAGATCACGCAAAGACTCTGATTGAGCAAGGCGGTCCAGTGGTGTACTATTCGGGCACCAAAAGATCTTTTGGCCGCAGTCGAAATCCGCACCAACCCGCGCAGGAACACTACAAACCCCAAATGTAAAACAATTCAAGAGGAGGACCCCATGACCCAATCCAGCGCTACACAACGAGGCAGCGAGCAGGCAGATGCAATTCGTCCTTTTCAGAAGGTAAATGTTCCGGAAAACGAACTTACCGAATTGCGCAGGCGCATCAACGCGACAAAGTGGCCTGAACGAGAGACGGTTACAGATGCAACTCAAGGAGTACCGCTCGCGACGGTCGAGGCGCTCGCGCGCTATTGGGCGACAGAGTATGACTGGCGCAAGATCGAAGCAAAAATGAACGCCCTGCCGCAGTTCATCACCGAGATCGATGGGCTGGACATTCATTTCATTCACGTCCGCTCCAAACACGAAAATGCGTTGCCTCTCATCGTGACGCACGGTTGGCCCGGCTCGATCACCGAACAGATGAAGATTATCGATCCGCTGGCCAATCCCACCGCGCATGGCGGAAATGCATCCGACGCGTTCCATATCGTGGTTCCGTCCATGCCCGGCTACGGTTTTTCCGGTAAGCCGACCACTACCGGGTGGGACCCCGCGCACATTGCACGTGCCTGGACCGTGCTGATGAAGCGCCTCGGCTACAACAAATTCGTAGCGCAAGGCGGCGATTGGGGTGCAGTCATCACCGAGCTGATGGGCGTGCAGGCGCCACCGGAGTTGCTGGGCATTCACACCAACATGGCTAACGTGGTTCCCCTCGACATCGACAAGCTGGCTTTTTCCGGCGCACCGGCGCCGGCGAATCTCTCAGCCGACGAGAAGCTCGCTTACGACCGTTTGCAATTCGTATATCAAAAGGGAATCGCTTACGGCTACCAGATGGGGTTGAGACCGCAGACGCTTTACGGAATCGCGGATTCACCCGTCGGCTTGGCGGCTTATTTTCTCGACCACGACGCGCGCAGCTACGAAATGATCGCACGGGTCTTTGCTGGAGGCAGCGAAGGCCTCACCCGGGACGACGTCCTCGACAACATCACGCTCACTTGGTTGACGAATACGGCGCTCTCGGGGGCCCGTCTCTATTGGGAGAACAAGGGTTATTCGTTCTTCGCCGTCAGAGGCGTGGTTGTCCCGACCGCCGTGAGCGTCTTTCCAGACGAACTCTTTCCCGCCCCGCGAAGCTGGGCGGAGCGGGCGTATCCCAAACTGATCCATTACAACAAGCTCGACAAGGGCGGCCACTTTGCGGCCTGGGAACAGCCGAAGCTCTTTTCAGAAGAGGTTCGCGCAGGCTTCCGATCACTACGCTAGTTCGAGTTGAGCAGCGGCGCGCACGATTTGCGCGCCGCCTTCCCCATGAAGCTCCCTCGGGCTTCCGATCGCTAAGGTAAGGTTCTTCACAAGAGAGGAGAAGATGATGACCCCATCCAGCGCTACACAGCGAGGAGGCGAGCAGGCAAATGCACAGTTCAACGCCGACCGCACCCATCCGGGCCGGTGGACGATCACCTTCAGCAATCCGCCGATCAACATGTTCCTTCCCACAACGATCGTCGAATTGGGAGCGCTAATGACTGACCTTGAGGCGGACCCGTCCGTGAAGGTCGTAATGTTCCAGTCGGCGAATCCCGATTTTTTCGTCGCCCATCTCGACGTAGCCAAAGCAGCTGAACGGCCGGAGGTGCTGGGCCTTTGGCGCGAATTTGTACTGCGCCTCTCGTCCGCGCCAGTCGTGAGCATCGCCAAGATTCGCGGCCGCACGCGCGGCATCGGGAACGAGTTCGTGTTGGCCTGCGACATGCGCTTCGCCAGCAGGCAAAGCGCTCTATTCGGCAACCCCGAGGTCGGCGTTGGACTGGTCCCGGGCGGCGGAGCGCTGGAATGGCTCCCGCGCTTGGTCGGCCGCTCGCGGGCACTTGAGATTGTGCTCAGCGGCGACGATTTCGATGCTGATATCGCCGAGCGCTATGGCTGGGTGAACCGCGCTCTGGACGATGCCAACCTCGACTCGTTCGTCGATGCGCTCGTCCGGCGTCTGGCCTCGTTCGACCGTGAAACGCTAGCCGTCGCGAAGGCCCAGGTCAATCGGTTCGGGATGCCGACAGCTGCCGAGCTTCAGTCAAGCATCAACTTGTTCTTCCCATTGCTGGCCTTGCCCGGTGCCCAGGCGCGCCGTGCCAAGATCCGCGGCATCGGTTACGGCGTTCCGAGCGACTTCGAATTAAACTTCGGCCGGTACCTCCCTGCGCTCGGGCGGGCGGACGAAGATGACACGGATAAGCAGCCCGACTGATCGTCGCCCTGGATTTCTAAACTCGGCACCGACGTTCGCGCATGTCAACCAACGTCGAGGTCATCGGTGAAACGCGGATGGTCCAACACTATGTCGAGCAGGTAGCCGACAGACATCATCATCTGGTTCTCGTTACACCAACTTAGACCAACACAGACCGTGCGAAGGTTGGTCTCAGACCTTTTTCACTAGAACACATAGATGTGTTAGCGAGGAGACCATTACATGAAACGCTGGAAGCTGATTCTTCTCCTACTGGTGCTGGCCGCCGGGCTGGCGATTGGCGCCGGCGTTTCGCTGCTGCACAACGGCTTGAGCGCTCGTGCCACGCCGACCGCTATGGAAGCGATGCTGGCGCGAAACGCCCGCCACCTGGCGATACCGGCCAATGCCCGCAACGAGCACAACCCCGTCACGCCGTCCAATCAGAATCTTCAAGAAGCAATGGCGCATTTCGCGGATCATTGCGCAACGTGTCACGGCAACGATGGCAGCGGCGATACTCTGTACGGCAGGGGCTTATACCCGAAGCCGCCCGATTTGCGTTTGCCGGAAACGCAAAAGCTTTCCGACGGCGAACTGTACTTGATCATCGAAAACGGGGTCCGGTTCACAGGCATGGCTGCGTTTGGCGGCGTCCACAGATTGCATGACAGCTGGAAACTGGTGCTGTTCATTCGGCATTTGCCGCAGCTGACCACGGAAGAACGCGTGGCGATGGAGGGTTACAACCGGAAAGGGCCATGGAAACCAAAGGAAGGTCAGGAAGAGTAGGATTTTCTGGGGGTTGCGCCGGTGCACCAAAAGGCACAATCGGTGCCTCATCATTAGTAAAGTAAGGTTGACAAAAGCGGGCACTATGCGGCTTGGGAAGAGCCACGACTCTTTTCAGAGGAGGTTCGCGCGGGCTTCAGACCACTGCGCTCGAAGTCATCATGTGATCTTGGCCAACGCTGGCTAACTGTTCGTCTGGTGGCAGGAGAGCTTCGTTGATAGAGGCTCTCCTGTTTCGCCCCCGGGAAGTGCTTCCATTTCCTCCTTTTATGGTGTTCTTATTCCCGGTGGTCGTACGGCTGTGCGGGCCTCGTACGCGAGAGGCGCATAGCATCAGTATGTCGAGATCAGCGCGCTCGAAATGCTCCATGACGACGCATGGCAAAAAAAGCCAGGGCCTCGCCTGATTCAGACGGCTCCAATTATAATGACGCGGATCTTCGTACGGCCGAACCCGCGACGCAGAAAGGCAGTCAGGATGAATGAAAAGCAGAGCGCAGAAGTACGGCTAACTTCCGCGGAGCAGTCACTGACGGAGCTTTGGGAGAAACACCTCGGCGAGGAATTCACGACGCGGGACACGGAGGCCACGCTTGAGACCATGGTGGCGGACGCCTACGTGAACCACATCCCGGTGTTGACGGGCGGTGTGGGCCTCGAACAATTACGAGTGTTCTACTCGCAGCACTTCATCCCCAAGATGCCTCCCGATACGGAGATCGTTCCCGTCTCCCGAACGATCGGAGCGGAGCGGCTGGTGGACGAGATGATTTTTAAGTTTACCCACACGATCGAAATGGACTGGATGCTTCCCGGCATTGCGCCCACAGGCAAGCGGGTGGAGTGTCCACTGGTGGTAATTGTGCACTTTCGCGATGGAAAGCTAGCCAATGAGCATATTTATTGGGACCAGGCTACGGTGCTGGTGCAGATCGGGCTTCTCGATCCATCAAAGCTGCCCGTTGTCGGCGTAGAAACCGCGAGAAAGGTAGCTAATCCCAGTTTGCCCGCCAACCACTTGATTGAGCGGGCTAAAGTTGGCGGCAAATCGTAAGCATTCGGTTGGATTCGGTCAACTGCTCTTCCCGACCCCTGGCTTGCTGGACGCCCGGCGCATCCACGGTTAAACTCCTTGATTCCAATGATTGAAGTTTGCGAGTAAGTGGGGGCGTTCGCGCAGATGCTGAAGTTCTACACGGCGGGTGAATCGCACGGACAGGCGCTGCTGGCGTTTGTTTCCGGGCTTCCAGCGTCTTTGCCTGTCGATCTGAACTTCATCAATCATGAGTTGCATCGGCGGCAGCTTGGCTACGGGCGCGGGGGGCGGCAGAAAATCGAGAAGGATCGAGCCGATATTTTCGCTGGCGTGCGGCACGGGCAGACGATTGGCGCGCCTATCGCGCTTCGGATTGAGAACCGCGATTGGGCCAACTGGGAGAACATTCTCCCTGTCGAAGCAACGGCTGAATCCGCGGGTAAGGAGAGAAAACTCCTTGCGCCTCGGCCGGGCCACGCGGACCTTGCCGGCTCCCAGAAATTTAATTTTCACGATGCACGCTACGTGCTGGAGCGAGCTTCCGCACGCGAAACCGCGGCACGCGTCGCGGCTGGCGCGTTCGCGAAGCTGCTGCTGCGCGAATTTGGGACGGAAATTGCGAGCCACACCGTTCAAGTTGGGCACGTTCGTCTCGAACGCGCGGCGACTTGGAAGGAGATTCAAGCGGTCAGCGCCGATCTGGACTCGCCATTGCGGTGCATCGACAACGCCACGCAAGACAAAATGAAAGCGGAAGTCGACGCCGCGCTTAAAGCGGGTAACACCGTCGGTGGGATTTTTGAGATTGTCGCCCACAACGTTCCTGTTGGGCTCGGCAGCCACGCGCAGTGGGACGAGAAGCTCGACGGTCGCCTTGCACAAGCGCTGATGAGCGTGCAAGCCGTCAAAGCGGTCGAGATTGGAGCGGGTGTTGCGGCCGCAGGCTCTTACGGCAGCGAAGTGCAGGACGAGATTTCCTACGATAAAAACGCCCGGCGCTTTCGCCGGTCCACGAATCGGGCCGGCGGCCTCGAGGGCGGCATCACCAACGGAGAAGACGTCGTTATCCGCGGCTACTTGAAACCTATCTCTACGCTGCGCCAGGCGCTGCATACCGCGGACATGGTTACAAAGGAACCTGTTGCGGCGGCTTACGAGAGATCCGACTGGTGCGTCGTCCCGGCGGGCGCTGTGGCGGGGGAAGCCATGATCGCACTTGTGCTGGCGGATGCTTTTCTGCAAAAATTTGGAGGAGACTCCCTTTCCGAGATGCGGCGGAATTTCGACAACTATGCCAGACAAATCGAAGACTTCTGAAGTGGCCCCCAGCCCGGCCCCGGCGCCTATCGAAGCCGCAGTCCCCGTGCGCAAAATCTATCCGATCGTAAAGTACGGCGATCCCATTCTCGAAAAGCCGACCGCACCGGTGAAAAAGTTTGATGCGGAACTTGAGGCGCTCACCGAGGACATGTTTGCTTCCATGTACGCCGCGTCGGGAGTGGGCTTGGCGGCCCCGCAGATCGGGAAGAGCATGCGGCTCACCGTGGTGGACGTCACAGGTGGAAAAAATCCCGAGGCGAAAATCGTGCTGGCCAACCCGGAAATTATCCATGCCGAAGGCGAAGTTCGCGAAGAAGAAGGCTGCCTATCTATTCCCGGATTTCGCGGCTACGTGATGCGACCGCAATTCGTCACCATCCGCGCGCAAAATGCCAAAGGCGAATCGTTCGAGATTCGCGGTGAAAATCTCCTGGCTCGCGCCTTCTGCCACGAAATCGATCATTTGAACGGCATTCTGTTCCTGCAACACCTCAGCATGCTCAAGCGCGACCTTATCAAGCGCAAAATCAAGAAACTCAGAAAACAAGGCGAGTGGTAGGCTCTGGAGCCGGCTGCTTCCTCGCCTCAAAGATTGCCGAGGGTATGCATGCGAGTCGTTTTCTGTGGCACGCCACTGTTCTCCGTCCCCACGCTCAAGCACCTCCTTGCGCAACCTGATTTTCAGATCGTCGCCACGATTACGCAGCCGGATCGTCCACGTGGGCGTGGGCAGGAAGTCTCTTTTTCTCCCGTGAAGGAAATTGCTCTTGCCGCAGGAATTCCAGTGCATCAGCCGGAAAAGATTCGTGCTCCTGAAGTTCAAGAGCTCTTGCAAAAGCTCGCACCGGAAGTGATCGTCATCATCGCTTACGGACAAATCATACCCGCGCGGCTTCTCACCATCCCGAAACTCGGGTGGATCAACCTGCACGCTTCCCTGCTTCCAAAATATCGCGGGGCCGCGCCTATCAACTGGGCCATCGTTAATGGCGAAACGAAAACCGGCGCAACGTCCATGCGTATCGATGCGGGCATGGATACCGGCGAAATCTTGCTGCAAAAAGAGATGGAAATCGGGTCTGCGGAAACCGCTCCAGAGCTGGCCGCTCGCATGTCCGAGCTTGGCGCTCCGCTCATGGTGGAAACGCTTCGTGGGTTGGCCGCCGGCACGATCCTTCCGCGGCCGCAAGCTCACGAGCTTGCTTCAAGCGCTCCTATGCTCAAAAAGGCGGACGGCCGCATCGACTGGTCCCGCCCGGCGCAAGAAATTTTCCATCGAATCCGCGGCTTCGCGCCCTGGCCCGGCGCCTACACGTCTTTCCGGGGCCAGACCTGCCACATTTGGGGCGAGCCGGCGTCTAATGATTTGGGCGAACAGGGCGCCCCCCAGGTTACTGGGACCGTTCCCGGATCGTTGGTCGTTCGGAAGAGTGGGCAGAAAAATGAAGCGCTGGTACGGTGCGGCGGCACAACCTATTTACGGCTGCTCGGCGTCAAACTGGAAGGGCGCAAACTTGTCTCAGCGGCTGAGTTTGTCCATGGCGCCCACTTGCTTACCAGCGAACACTTCGGCGAAAGCTAGTTTGCGCGCCGCCTAACGCTCAGGCATACTCAAAAATTGACCTGCTCGTGCAATACCTATCTGCCTGTGTCTTCGGCAGAATCGGCGTTGGAAACACCAGCATCGGGAGCTCACATCTCATGAACAGTTTCAAATCATCCCTAACGCGCGAGCACTTCAAAATCCGCGCGAAGCAATTCTTGCGTTTTGCCGCTTGTTGGGCTCTCGCCGGGCAACTTGCCACACTACCCCTAGCCTCCGCGGCCAACGATGCTACTTCGTCTGCGGCCGTCGATAAAGCCGCGGCGAAAACCGTGAGCGACCCGGTTATGAAAGTGATGCAGACGGAACTCGCGCGCGCGTCCATGGAACTCGGGAAAACGGACTCTGCGCCCTACTACATGAGCTACACCGTCTATGACCAGAATCTCGTGGTCCTGGTCGGCGCTTATGGCAGCCTGCTCACAAACGCGTCTTTGCAGCGCCGGCAGGCTGATGTAGTCATGCGCGTGGGCGCACCCGGTCTCGACAATACACACGGCCAGAGCCGCTCCACGGGAATGACCTCAGGGACGCTCCCGGTCGGTGACGACCAGGACGCCATCGCCCGTGTGCTGTGGGAATTGACCGACCGCGAGTATAAGCGCGCCGCTCCCGCATTTCTAAATGTGCGAACCAACACCGCCGTGCGCGCGGAAGAAGAAGACAAGTCGCCCGATTTCTCGAAAGAGACACCCGAAACGCACTTGGGCAACGTCATGCCCCCGCCCGCCTTCGATCGCTCGGCCTGGGGAAGCGAAGTCAGCCGCTTGTCGGGAGCTTTCCGCAAGTATCCCGATGTTTATTTTGCGACGGTCGTTTTGCAAGTAACGGATTCCAACTCCCGCATGGTCTCGAGCGAAGGAAGCGCCATCGAATCTCCGAGCAACAGCACGCGCCTTATCATGGAAGCGCAAACGCGAGCCGATGATGGCATGGAACTGCTCCGCGTCGAGACTTTCCAGGCTCCTTCGGCCAGCGGCCTTCCCAGCGAAGCGGATCTCACCGCTAAGATCGCCAAGATGGCGGACGACTTGAGGGCTCTCAAGAATGCTCCGGTCGCCGAGCCGTACGACGGTCCTGCTCTGCTGAGTGGCCGCGCGGCGGCTGTGTTTTTCCATGAAGTGCTCGGCCACCGTCTTGAAGGCCACCGGCAGCGCGATGAAGAAGAAGGGCAGACCTTTACAAAGAAAGTCGGGCAGGAAGTTCTGCCGAAATTTTTGAGCGTGACTGACGATCCCACCGTGCACGAACTTGCGGGCATGAAGCTGGCGGGTTCCTATGCCTTCGATGACGAAGGTGTTCCTGCGCGGCGCGTCGAAGTGATTCAAAACGGAGTGCTGAGAAATTTCCTGATGTCGCGCATGCCGATCAAGGACTTTGCCGAATCCAACGGCCACGGCCGCAATCAACCGGGCTTGATGCCCACAGGGCGCCAGGGCAACTTGATAGTCACTTCCACGCAAAGCGTTCCGGAAGCTGAGATGCGGCAAAAGCTGATCGACGAAGTTAAAAAGCAGAACAAGCCCTACGGGTTGTATTTCGACGACATTCAGGGAGGCTTCACGCTTACCACACGTTCTCTGCCGCAAGCGTTTCAGGTTCTTCCGGTGATTGTCTACAAAGTTTATGCAGACGGCCGGCCCGATGAACTGGTGCGCGGCGTGGACATTGTCGGAACGCCGCTCGCGGCGCTTACGCGCATCCTGTTGACGGGCGACCAGCAGCACGTGTTCAACGGCGTTTGCGGCGCGGAAAGTGGGCAAGTGCCGGTTTCCGCCGTTGCGCCGGCCATGCTTTTTTCGGAGATGGAAGTCCAAAAGCGCCAGCACTCTCACGATCGGCCGCCTATCTTGCCCGCGCCCGGTTTTGAAAACAGTCCCGGTACAAAAACCGCAGCAAATGATGACCAAGCCAAGCCGGCGGTGAAGCCATGAGAATTCTTAGCCTACTGACGAAAACCCTTCTAACTGCTTCGTTGCTCTTTGGCGTTGCACAACTCCGCGCTTCCACGCACGACTCGGCTTCGAAGAACGCACTGGGAAAATCCGGGCTGTTGGACGCCCTTTTGCCGGAAGCGGCCGTGTCGGACAGTCCGGCGCCGCACCCTGCCGCCGGGGGCGATGCCCTGCTGGAAGCGCTTCTTACCGAACTGGACCGTTCCAAAGCGCAACTGAAGATCGAACAGGTCCAGGCACCTTATTACATTGAATACCGCGTGAACGACGTCGACGACTATGACGCCGAAGCGGCCTTCGGAGCGCTTCGCGAAAGCCAGCGCGTTCGCCTGCGGATTCTGCGCGTGGTCGTGCGTGTCGGCGATTACAAGCAGGACAGCTATTTTGGCCAGGGCATGGGCGAAACCAATATTTTGCCGCTCGATAATGATCCCATCGCCCTTCGCCACCAGATCTGGCTGACCACCGACGAAGCTTACAAGGCCGCTGGCCAGGCGCTTGCGGACAAACAGGCGGAAATGAAGCGCTTTAGCGCGGACCCCAACCCGGTCGACGACTTTTCCAAAGAGCCCGTCGTTAATGTGCTAGAGCCCATCGTTTCTCTTAAGGTCGATGAAGCCGCTTGGGGCAAGACTCTCGAGGAGATTACCAATCTTTATCGCCAGTATCCGGAGATTCAATCGGTCAGCGCCTCGGCGCGCTTTTCCGCAATCAACGAATACTTTGTGGATTCCGAAGGCACAGTTACGCGAAATGGCAAGACCACTTACAACCTGCAATTGAATAGCTCTTCGCAGGCCGAGGACGGCATGCGTGTGAGCCGCAATCCCTACTGGATGGTTGGCCGGCCGGAAGAACTTCCAGCGCGAGAGAAATTGCTTAGCGACGTGAAACAAGCACTGGAAACGGTGATTGCGCTTCGCAAGGCGCCGATCGTCGAGGAAGAATATCGCGGCCCTGTTCTTTTCGCTCCGGATGCGGCGAATGACGTAATCGCCTCGCTGGTGGGTTCAAACGTCGTGGGGCGCAAGCCCCAGCCCGGCAAACCCAACCGTACTGTCGGCGCGTTCGCTACCAGCTACAAAACCCGGGTGCTGCCCAGCTTTCTCACGCTGATCGACGATCCGACGTTAAAGGATTTTCAAGGGCACAGCCTGGTCGGCAGCTATGAAATCGATAACGAAGGCGTGAAGGCAAAAACCGTCAACGTCATCGAAAACGGAATGCTCAACAATTATTTGCTGGGCCGCCAGCCGGTGCGCGACTTCCCTGCTTCGAATGGCCACGGGCGCGCCGCTCCGGGGTCCTTCCCTTCCGCGAGTCTCGGCGTGCTGCTGCTAAAGAGCGCCGAAGCGCAATCGCCGGACGAACTCAAGAAAAAAATACTTCAGATGGTCACCGAGCAGGGCAAGCCCTACGCGTATCGCGTCGACACGCTCGGCCCAGGCAATTCTCCGCGGCTCTTGTATCGCGTCTATGCGGATGGCCATGAGGAATTGGTCCGCGGCGCTGTCTTTAGCGAGCTCGATGTCCGGGCACTGAGGAGCAATCTAATCGCTGTTGGCAACGACCCGCTCGTGAGCAACCGCAGCGGCGGCGTGCCTACAACTATAATTAGCCCCTCGCTGCTCTTTGACGAACTCCAAGTGAAACGTGCCGACACCAGCAAAGACAAGTTGCCGGAGTATCCGGCGCCGCCACTGAAGAAGTAAACTTAGCAGGCAACTAAAAAGTCGGAAGTATTGTATCCGGTGAGTACTATGCAGTAAACAACTAAGCCTTCTCCGTCATCGTCAGATCCCGTCACAATGCAAACCACGGGACGAACGGCACCGTTAACGTAACCTATCCACCACCGAACTCGAATCCCTAGCCAGCGCATCATAAAGGAGGCACCATGCGCGTTACATCGTTTTTCTGGGCGTCTCTAATCGCCGCATCGCTTGGTATTTCTCAAGAACGGTTCGCTGATACAAATTCAGCGCCGGAGAGGGGCCACTATTTCGTTGCTTTCGTCAGAGAGGCGCTCGATTTTTACAGGAATCCTGAGCGCGTACCACAGAGTTCGATGGAAGCAAAGAAATATACTAACAGTTCGCCTTCACTTCTCCAGCTAGGGGACGGTGTATCGATCGCGGTCCTGAAAATCTACGACCGCAGCGAATTAGTTAAACCGGAAAATGCCCACGCTTACCTTACGGCCGTGCGAAATGCGTTCTCTGGTCGAAACAGCGTCCTGGAGAAATCGGATTTAGATCCGAAAATTACCCTATTTGTGCTTGATTTTCTCAGTGAACAGGAAGTCTCCGAACCTGACATCGAAAAGAGAATCAGCTACATGACCGGGTGCGTGAAGGATTTCAGCTGCTCGTCGCAAGGCGAATATAACTTTTTCAAGAATCCCTAACCGGCTGCTAGAAGGCAAAAAGAGTTTCCGTCGCCGCGCTTGCGGCTATACACTTACATCAGCAATTTGAAACCTGAGAACGGCAAACATTTATGACTCTCAGAGAGCGGCTCGAATGGGTAAGCCGGATGGCGCTGCTGGTGTTCATCCTGGCAGCGGCAGCTTTTCTGAGCGCCATCACCGCGATGCGCATCGCGATTCACGGCCGCGAAGTGAACATGCCCAATCTGGTCGGCAAAAACGTTTCGGAAGCCAACGGACTACTGCACTCTCGCGGGCTTGTGCTTCGCGTCGCCGACCGCATCTACAGCGAGCTTCCTATTAATATAGTGGTCCGGCAAAGCCCGCCGCCGGGCATGCTCATGAAGGTTTCGCAACAAGCGCACGTGGTTCTCAGCCTCGGCCAGCGGCAATTGCAAATTCCCTTGCTCGAAGGGAACTCCCTTCGTGCCTCGCGCATCGAGCTGCTCCGCGCCGGGTTGCAAGTCGGCGAAGTTTCCGGCATCACCACTCCAGACGAGCCCGCGGACACCGTCATGATTCAGACACCGCGTCCGGGTGCCGGCGCTGCCACTCCCCGCGTCGACGTGCTTGTCTCCTCTGGCCCTCGTGATACCGCTTACGTCATGCCGCATCTCGTCGGCCTGAACGAAGTTGATGCGCAGCACCGCTTGGATGTTGCGGGCCTCCGGCGCAAAGTCAATTACGTGTCAGCCCCGCAGTGGCCGCACGGCGCCGTCATCGATCAGACTCCGCTGTCCGGCCAGCGTATTCCAGGCTCCATCACTATCCAACTCACCGTCGCTAACTAAGCTGACTAGCTTTTCGGCTGACGCAATTCTCGGCCCCGGCATTAAGGGGACGCTCTATGGCGCGGCGCGCTCAAACGTTACGCGGAACACGTAGGCGTACTTTCCTGGAGCTTGCGCTGGAAGCTGAACCCGCAACCCGTCGGGTTGTTGCTGAAATGTAAGCTTTGCGTCTGAACCTAGCAACGCAATCGACGCAATTTTCTGCCCGTTCAATGCGCTGCTTCCGAGGGAATGGATCACTGTTTCATTGCCGGAAGGCCAACCCAGTTCCATCGCGTAAATTGTGTTCCCTTTGGTCGTGAAGCGAAAATCTTCCGCCGTGTAACCCGCGGTGTCCGTATCGTGGAACGAACCCGCCGCAACCTTTGTTGGCCCTTCGCCGTAAATCTTCCACGGACGCGTCCCGTAAATCGCTTCTCCATTTACCTTCAACCATGAGCCCACATCGCGCAACACGGCCTGCACTTCTTCCGGGATCGTGCCGTCAGACCGGGGGCCAATGTTCAAAAGCAAATTTCCATTTTTGCTGACGATATCGATCAGTTGCTGGACGACGAACTGCGGCGTCTTAAAAGTGTCATCCTTGATGTAGCCCCATGACTTGTTGCTTACCGAAGTGTCGGTCTGCCAGTACAGCGGACGGATCTCGCCCAACTGCCCGCGCTCCAAATCCAGGACGGCGCTGTGTTCCTGAATCGCGTAGTCCTTGTAGTTGATGACTCCGACGTGGTCTGCGTACTTCAGCGAAGTGTTGTAGTAAAACGCCGCGAAGCGCGTCAGATCCGCCCGCACCGAAGCCTGCCCGATCCACCAATCGAAGTACATAATGTCCGGGTGGTACTTCTCCACGATCTCCGAGGAGCGAGCCAGCCAATCCGCCGTCCACGCGGGCGAGACGAAAGTAAAATCATTCGCCAGAGGTGTGCCCTGCTTGGCTTCCAACCAGTTATGCGCGGGCCCGTAAAACGCCGCGTACTTCGGATCATTGATGTCGGACGAGATGCTTCGTCCGACGCCCAGAAAGAAATTATGTTCCACGCGGTGTGAGGACGCACCAAAATGCAGCCCCTCGGCCCTGACGGCCTTTGCCAATTCTCCAATCACATCGCGGTGCGGCCCCATTTTCGCAGCGGTCCAATCGCTCAAACCGCTGTCGTACATCGCGAAGCCATCATGATGCTCGGCCACCGGCACCACGTACTTGGCGCCCGCCTCTTTGAAGAGCCGCGCCCACGCCGCTGGCTCGAAGTGCTCCGCCGTAAACATCGGCACAAAATCCTTGTACCCGAATTTATCGACGGGGCCATAGGTAGCGATGTGATGCTTGTATTCGCCCGATTCCGGCCGGTACATATTGCGCGGGTACCATTCGTTGCCAAACGCCGGGACCGAATACACTCCCCAATGTATGAAGATTCCGAATTTCGCATCCTTATACCACTCGGGCACCTCGTACTTCTGAAGCGATTCCCAATCCGGACGGAACGGGCCTTCGTGGCCCTGGCGATCCACATCTTTCAAGAGGGCCGCGCGCGGCTCATCGTATTTTGCGTTGCCGCGCTGCCAGGCTTGATCGATCTCTCTTGGATCTTGAGCCGCCGTCGGAGCGCTGGAAGGAGCCGCCGCTTGGGCGTCCACCGGCGAAGGGGCAGCAGCGAAAACTGCGCACGAGCACAGCACAGCAATGACGGAACGCATCCCGTATGCTGCCTTTAGCGAGACCATATACCTCCGTCCTTTCACGAACGGGTCGATCCGACTTTTGACCTCTCAAAAACTTCCCGCACGCAGGCGAACTACTTACTTAGAATTTTAATCGCCGTCAATGCATAAATCTGTTCACGAAGCCGCTTGACGTGGTTCAATCCCTGTGGCCGGAGCATTTGGCCGCTTTTTTGGAGGACAAAAATGGAAAACATGATTGCCAAACTGCTAGACGACTTTGATCACGGCTGGATGACGCGCCGCCAACTCATCAAGAGCCTTGCCGTCGTCGCAGCCGTGGCTGCGGATGCAAAAACCGCTTCAGCAGAAAGCTCGAAAGGGTTCAAGACGGTTGCCGTCAACCACATCTCCTACCAGGTGAACGACTACACGAGGACGCGAGACTTCTATGCGGATTTGCTGGGAATGAAAGTCGCCGGAGATACCGGGACCCAGTGCAACCTGATCCTCGGCGATACAAATACGTTTGTGATCCCCAGGAACGCCCCTCAAGGGAGCACGCCGCCGCGCATCGACCACATTGCCTACACCATCGAGCACTGGGACAAGGATGCTGTGAAGGCCGAATTGGAGCGTCGCGGCCTCGACCCGCGGCCCGATACAGACAACAGTTTTCACATAAAAGATCCGAACGGCTTCGATCTGCAAATCAGCGGAAAGGACATGAAGCCTGCTTAGGCAAAATGCTTTCGACTCTTATCGCGTGCCGAGAGCTTTGCGCAACGACGGATGAACCTCTAGTCCCTCGGCGTAGCTGATAAATCCTTGCTTCCGGAACCGATTCATGAACTCATTAATTCTCGAACGTGTGGTCCCCACCATTTCCGCCAGAACTGTGTCAGTTACGTGGGGAATCTCAACGCCCGTCCGGCCGTTCTTACCCAAGTGGGCAAGCCGCAAAAGCACGTGCGCGAGCCGCTGTTCGGCAGAGGAGGTAAGCAGATCTGCCACATGATCCCTGTAGCTCTTGATGTTGGACAGTAGATGGGCCAGCAGAGAACGAGAGATCTTATTCCCTCCGCGGATCATTTGGAGCATCTTCTCTTTCTTGATGATGCGTATGGAGCTAGCCGTCAAGGCGATGGCCGTGCACATGCGCAGGGGGTAGCCTGCGAGGCAAAGCTCGCCGAAAAAATCACCCACTCCCAAGATTGCGGTAACAGCCGACGGCCGCTTGTTCCTTCGGGTCGAGAGGCGCACCCCTCCTTTTTGAATATAGAAAAGCGTTTCGGCGGGTTCACCTTGCGTATAGATGTTTTGTTTCTGACGATAGCGCGAGACCTCGCCACCCAGGGCGGCTCCGGAAGAGAAGTCCCTAAGGAGGGAAGCCTCCTTTTGCGTGCGTTTCAAATGCTCCTCCACTCCTGGGCGGGCAATTTGTGATTGAACAGCTAAACCCTGTTGGGGCTTTAGTTTAGGCAACAAAAAAACAGCTGTCTGTTCAAAAGGGCACAAGTGAATGCACAGAAACGCCCTCATTTGAGCGGATGGCGTGATTTTGAGTGCGAAACGAACCAATTAACATGATGTTTCAGGGCTCCAGATCTCAGTCCGGTTGGTCTGCTCGGTGAACGAGGCTAACTAAACCGTCCGAGCTTCGACTGCTGCTGTTGACTTCGCCCGTCCATGCGTCAGAATGAAAGTCCCTTCGGAAGGTTCCCCTGTAAGCCGGCTGACCTCTTAAGTCAACAGCCAAGCGCAAAAGTTGTGCGGTGCACTGTTAAGGTGCGTTTCGCTTTGCCTTGGCAGCAGCGGAGAGGAAACCATGAAAACCAACGGAGGAGCAGGCAGGGCTAGAGAAGTGCTCCTGATCGAAGACAGCCCCGGCGATGTACGGCTAACGCAGGAAGCCTTTCGCGATGTGAATCAGCTCGTATATCTGCACGTGGTCAATGATGGCGTGGAGGCCATGGCTTTTCTGAAGCAGGAGGGAAAATTAACGCACGCCCCTCGCCCCGATCTGATCTTGCTGGATCTCAACCTTCCTAAAATGGACGGCCGCCAAGTTTTGGCTCAGATCAAAGAAGACGACAACCTGAAAACGATCCCTACGGTGATCCTCACCACTTCCGAGGATCAGATGGATATTTTGAAAAGCTATCAGCTTCTGGCGAACTGCTACCTCACCAAGCCGGTAGAGTTGGACCAATTCGAGAGCCTGGTGAAGAGCATCAATGAATTCTGGCTGACCAAGGTGAAGCTGCCGCAGCAGGCGCCAAACTGAATCGTCAGTTAAACCGGCCAGATACGCAAACGAAAATAGCTGGGCTGGGGAAGTTCCCAGGCCGTGGTTGCACGATCGACGATTGAGGAGCGAGGAGTCCATGTCTACAGAAGTTCTCTTGGTGGAAGACAGTCCCGGCGACGTCCGCCTGACGCGAGAAGCCTTCCGCGACGCGAATGAGTCCATCCATTTACACGTGGCGGCGGATGGCGTCGAGGCCATGGCTTTTCTGAGGCGCGAAGGCGTTCACGCCAACGCTGCGCGCCCGGATCTTATCCTGCTCGACCTCAATCTCCCGAAAATGGACGGCCGCCAGGTGCTCGCCCTCATCAAGGCGGATCCTAAATTGAAAACGATTCCCACAGTCGTCTTGACCACTTCCGAGCTCGAAGCGGATGTCGCAACTAGCTATCAGCTGCAGGTGAACTGCTATCTCAGCAAGCCCGCGCAGTGGGATGCCTTCGCGACGCTCGTCAAGAGCGTGATCGATTTCTGGCTGACCAAGGTTAAGTTGCCGCAGCAGCGGACTGCCGATGATCCGTCCGGCGTTTGATGCGCACTTTTGCTGGAAAAGTGGAATCACTCTCAAGATTGCTCCGGTTCTCATAAACTCATGGGCGCAGATAGGCCAGATTGTCGAATCGCAGCGCTTGCCCGTTGGTGATGTCGAAGGACACGTGCGAGCTTGCGTCGCGCCAATCGGTCCTTAAACGGCGAAGCTCTTTGGGCTTGATGGTAAAAGACACTTCACGGTTTTCTGGCGAACGAACAGTGACCGTGGCATCGCTGTCTCCATCGTTGTAGATGTCCACACCGGCAAAAATCCGCGGCGCGTAGAAATGAAATTCCGCGTGCGGCGCTTTTGGATCGGTTAGTGCAAGCGTGAAAGTCCCGAACTTTCCGTAGGGCGTGCCAATCTGCCATTCACCTTTGCCCCAATCGATGAGGCCAGAAGGATACTGGCCCACCAAAGGCGTTCCTGCGGGAAGATGAGGATCGTCGAAAGTGATGTAGGACGGCGGGACACGATCGCTCTTGCCCTGAATGTCCACGTCTCTGGAACTTGTGTGGTGGATGGAAAGCACGCGGGTTGTGTCATCGAAAGTGTATCCCTCTTGATCGAGGCCCTTGCGCCGGCTGATGGTTTTCCCGCCAACTGTTACGAAGTCAGGAACAAAATCGACGCGCAATACGTCGATGGAATCAGCATCGAAAGTTGAATAAGTGACTGAGCCGGCGCCATAGGCGATTTTTGTAACGGCGGAGAGCGAGCCCAACAAGTGCGATTCATCCGCAGGAGCCCACTCAGGAACTGCCCAAAATGCATCCATCATCCTGCGCGGCCCATCGGCAAATTGATCCGTGAACCACCACTGATTGCTGAAGGGCGCGTGAGCGGCTCCGGGAAGCCCTTGAAAATAAGTGACCCAATTGTAGGTGCGGTAGGCCGCTTCCTTGTACGCAACGTCTCCAGTTTTCGCGTAGTAGAACGCCTCAACCGCGGCCAGCCTCGCGCTATGGCTATCGCAGCACTGATTCGGAAGGTTGCAACAGAATTCTTTGCCGTTTCCCTGCTCCGTTGTGACTAGCGCGCCGTGAACGATGTATTTCGGCCACTTGGGCGTGGTCTTCACCCACTCGATCAGCTTTCGCGAATGCTCGCGCCAGTCCGGATCCTTTTCGGGATGCAGAAGCACGTAACGAGCAAATTCCAGCGGAATCACCTGGTTCATGTTTCCCATACTGGCCTGCACATCCTCGAAATAGCCGACCCACACCTTATTCTGCATCGGATATTTCATCAGCCAGGTCCATGCGCCTTCGCGAATCTTTTTGTAAGAATCGGTGTCGCCCTGATTGAGCCGGATCAACTCGTCCAGGAGCATGATCGGTTCTACGACATTCGCTGAATAAGGAAACATTCCCTTTCCGCCCACGAGGCTGCCATCGCGCGCGTAACACCGGTAAGGCCACGGCGAATGGAGTTCGTCGCCAGGTTTGAAATTCTTTACAAGCGCTTCCGCGCAGCGAATCGCCGCGCGCAAGTATTTCGTGTTTCCGGTCATCTCATAGAGCCGGAGATATGCGTAGCCATCTTCCCCGACCACGTGAGGCTCGACGAAGTCTTCTCCGTGCTCGCTCCAGCCGGTGTAGCGGCGGCTTCCGGGATTCGCGGAAGGGTATGGCACTTGCGCCCAGGCGTAGCCTTCCGGGGTCAAACCGTTTTCCAATTCGTAGTCCACAAAATTCTGGAGGAATTCCAGCGTGTGCGGATCGCCCGTGTAGGGATAGAGCCTCTCGACAAAACCCTGCATCATTGCGCGCAAATAACCTGTCGAATTCACCCAATGCCACTCCGGCATCAATTCGAAGGTTGTGCGGTCAAAATCGAAGCAGCAAAAAAAATAAGGAAGGCGCTGGCGATTGTACTGGTCCCAGACGATGGTCCATTGCGATAGGAAATAGGCGGAGTAGGAGTATCCAGTGTTGTTGGGCATTGGCCAGGGCAGGAGCTTGCCCTGGCTATCCAGTTCGACGGGCCGTCCGGCGATGAAAGATTCATTCACCGTGGAGGTTACTGGGAATGATTGCTGTCCGGCAGCTCCGGTGGCAATGGTCGCGCTTAAAATGAATGCAAGCAAGATTCTTAGCAATTCAGCAGCTCGCGGCATATCGCTCCAACAGAATCATAGAAAACAGCAGGATGGCAGCACTCTTCAGAGGATGCTGTGCACATGCGCCCTGGAGGCACCGTCTCAGAATGTAGTCGAAGATTTCAAACTTGGCTACTTTAGCGGCGTCCACGTCCTGCATTCCGCCACAGTGACCGGCAAGGTTACAGGAGAGCCGGTTTTGTAGCGAATGATGCCATCGGAGGTCGAGCAGAAGCTTCTTACTCCCGTGTTGTCACTGGTGGGCGTAGCAACTGTCACGTATTCGTCGCACTTGTGTAGCTTACAGATGGCTCTGACGCGGAAATGGTATCCGGACTTCACACACCACGCCTCGCCAGTGCAACTTTTATTGCCCAAAGTCTCATCAAGAAACCCGGCGTGCTGCGGCGATATGGCTTTCGGGCTACCGGGATCGGCGCCGAGCGCAGCCAGATCGGGCGCGTAGCCTCTCTGGGGATACGCGGCCGCGTAGGTAATTTCGGCGACGTTCACTGTGCGCACGCTGCCCACAGCACTCGCTTCATTGGCGGCCATTCTCGAACGCAGTAGGTTGGGAATCGCGATTGCTGCCACGACCATAACCGCACCGAAGTCATACGCACCGCTGCCACTCGCTTCGCGAATTGCACTCTCCTCGCCATAAACGCAGACGACCGCGGGCGTAATCTCTTTCGAACCCTGCGCAAGCGAATGAGCCATCTCTGGCGCAAACTGTCGCAACTGTAAAGATGCGATAGCGACCGGGTCCTGATAGAGCAATGCGGAAGCTTCCAGCGGATGGCCTGGTGGGAGTGACGCCAGGAAGGTTTTGGACTTTGCCAAGGACTCGCCTGTCTTATGGAGGCGGACCGCCTCGGCCGCCGCTTCACGGCTGGAAGCAAGGATCAAATGGCCATCAACAAAAGCGTAGCCGATTTCGAGAGGGGGAGTGGAGGAAGGAATATGGACAGTAGAGTAGGTAACTCCATCCTCGTCAAATTTCTCGGCCTCAATATGTGCCGCCGTGAGTAACGTGGTCAACGTCTGCTCTAAATGACTGGTATCTCGAACGCTGAGTATGGCCTTCCAGACTGGTTTTGGCGGAGTAACGCTGTCCATCTCCAATGTGACTTCGCCCCCCAAAGTGCTGAGCAGATCGTCCTTCAGACTGAGTTTCAACATCTGTTCAAACGCCGGTAGCGACGCGAATGGATTCGAACTCGAGTTGCTGTACATTCCCTTCACATCTTCAAATATCTGTGCGGGGTTCGCGAGCAGCACGGTGCCCGCTACCATTGCTTTCGGAGAAACAAAATCCAGGCCACTCAGCGGCCCCGTCTTCGCCAGCCAGGCTGCTGACCCGTGGCGCGGAGCGTTGAAGCTCAATTCGGTTTGACTGATGGTCTGCGCGCTCACGGTCCTGTGTTCCCAGACCAAATACTTCACGTCGGCAAATCCGCTGCGCTGGAAACTTGTGTCCTCCCTCACGTCGTGCGGAGTTTGCTCCACAATTTTGTGCAGATCAGCGGCCGCCAACAGAGTGATTCCACCTGCATACTCCTTTGCGACGCGCTGGCCAAAGGGAGTGGAAACGAACTCCCGGTTTTGGGTGGCCAGCCGGGCGTTGAACTTGCGCAGCGTGGCAAGATCCGTCGCTGCGACGATATAGTCAGGACGGACCAACACAAGGAGTCCCTTCGGAGAGACCTCGTCTTTTGCAGCGGCGAGATCTTGCTGATCCAGAACGTGTACGCTCTGCTTCGACTCCCCGCCGAGTTGCGCTATCGTTTCCTGTAGAAACTTTTTCAGACCAGGCTTTCGTATCTCCGCAACAAACAGGAACTTCGGATCTTGACCTTCGAGCGAACCCGAAACGACAATCTCTTCTCCCAGGAATTGCTGGAATTGAGCGAACTGCTCCAGAGAATCTTCGATCTTGGGGCCTGCCGCGGCCATATCGCCGTGTTGCCACCAATCGCGGAGGACAGCGCTCTCCTGCAGCTCTTGCCGGAACATTTTTAGGGCCTGCTGCGTGACGTCGCCATAGTTGGCGATCGCGGCATAGGACATCGTGGATGGAGGCAGCAGAGGTAAGAGACGGCTTTCCGTGCGAGGCGCCGGGAACTGGATGTTCTGTTTCAGCTTTTCGAACAGCCGGCCGAACTCAGAGAGTAATTCAGGATGGCTCTTCAGCTCCTGAGCCCAGGGCGTTTCGGCTTGTTGGCTTCACGGCTTAGATTGGGCAGAGCATGGCGAGACAACTAGAAAGACCGCGGCGATAGTGGCCGCATACTTGAGGTAATAACACGCTTTTTGCTGGGGAATTTGCGCGAATCCCATCCGTTTTTCCTCCGTCGGGTGAGATTCAGGATAGATTGCCCGCCCCGCCATTGCCACGAGAACAGTCCGCAAAATCTGCCATGGTGCTGCTTGAGTTACGGCCATCCAGGAAGCATTCCATTCGCGGCCGCTCGAGGGATCCGGTAAGCCGCTCACCCAGGGCGTTCGTGAGCGATGCTCTCTTTGCAATGTAGGCTTGCAATTCAAAGCGGTTGGTGCGAGTTTACAGCCATGCACACTCAACTGAATCGGCGTAATTTTCTGCTTGGGGCAGAGGCAATCGTGGTGGCTGGCCTCTTGAACCGCGCGTACGCGCATGTGTCGCCGGAAGACGTGGCCAGTGACGAGAGCTACTGGAATAGCATCCGGGACGCGTACGGACACGACCCGACCATCCTTAATCTGAACAATGGTGGTGTGGCCCCGGCGCCTAGCTCGGTCCTTGACGCAGAGATCGAAGCGATTCGTTATAGCAACCAGCTGCCCAGCTATCGCATGTGGCACGACTTAGAACCCAAAATCGAAGACGTGCGGACGCGCCTGGCGCGCATGTGGAGCGCCGATCCCGAATGCATTGCGATTACGCGGAACGCGAGTGAATCGCTGCAGATCGCGCAGTTTGGCATTGACCTTACACCTGGCGACGAGGTGCTGACGACGAGCCAGGACTATCCCCGGATGATCACCGCGTGGCAGCAGCGCGGGCGCCGTGAAAAAATTGTGCTGAAGCAGCTGGATTTCGCAGTGCCGGTAAATAATTCCGCGGATTTAGTGCACCTGTTCGAGCAGGGCATCACGCCGCGCACACGCGTCATCCATGTATCGCAGGTCGGGTTCATGACCGGCCAGAGATTTCCTGTGAAGGAGATCTGCGCACTGGCGCGGGCGAGGGGCATCATCAGCATCGTGGACGGGGCGCACGCCTTTGCTCACGTGCCCTTCCAGTTCGCCGATATCGACTGCGATTTTTACGGCGCCAGCCTGCACAAGTGGCTATCGGCGCCTATCGGTACCGGCATGTTGTATGTGCGCAAAGACCGCATCGAAAAACACTGGGCACTGATGGCTGCGCCGCCATCGATGGACAAAAATATCCGCAAGTACGAGGAAATCGGAACGCACCCAGCGGCCATGCATAATGCAACTTTGCAGGCGCTGGAGTTCCACGAACAAATTGGCGCGGAGCGAAAATTCGCGCGGCTATGCTACTTGAAAAATCGCTGGGCCGAACGGTTGGGCAAGGTTCCTGGCGCGAAAGTGCTGGTCAGCTTGGACCCAGCACAGTCCGGCGCATTTGGCACGATTCATTTCGATACGATCGAACCGGGAAAACTCGGCGATGCGCTACTGAGCAAGTACAACATTTTTGTTACGCCTATTACGGCGCCCTTCCTCAATGGAATTCGCGTCAGCGCTAACGTCTACACTTCGACTGCGGAGATCGATCGATTCTGCGATGCCGTGGAAGCCACTGTCCCCCGCGCGTAGGGTCGGACGAAGGCTCGCGATGAATAGAGAGAGAACTTCGCCGCAGGCTGCCTGAAGCTCTTCCAACCAAGCTACCGGATTTCCACCTCGTGGAACCCGAAGCCTTTCAACATGCCTGAGATTGTGCTTCTCGCGTTGTCGGCTGCGAGCTTGAGGATCCCGTCTTGCAGTGCAGCTTGTAAGAGTTGCCGCTCAGCTTCTTCGCGTACTTCGCTCTCCAGGTTGGGGTCGGGCGAGGAGAATAGGCCGGTATCACGAGAATACACTTTCGTCCTTGCATTATCGATTCGAGTGCTCAAGACTTCCGCCGCGGGCAGGTGAATCGATACTTTCTGCCCTTGTATCGAGACGTCGCCTGGCTGCAAACCCGCGAGATTGATGCCCCCAACCACTTCTCCGTGCACCACCAGGAGCAAACGATCACCCGCCAGAAATTTCGGAAGGTAGGCATTGCCGTGCTCACCCGAGATAATCTTGTCCATCGTGTAGCTTACGGTTTCCAGCCGCTGCAGCTGCTGAATCTGATGAACCACGGTGGGCTGATCCACATTTATTTGCGTTTTGCCTTCGCGCAGCATGCCCAAAAGGTGCAATAACCCGAGCCCGGTCGATACCCACACCAGCGCTCCTATCAAGATGACCGTAAGAACTACGCCCAGGAGCGCTCCCAGAACCCATGCGTACACGCGCCGTGTGTTTCCGCGCGTTCCATGAGGCGCTGGTTCGTTCGCGAGTGGTGTGATGTCATTCGTCATCGGTCTGCCCAACAACTTTAGTGTAGAACAAGCCGAAACTCATTGCCCGCATTCCTTCGTATCCGTGCGCTTCGGCAGTCACATCTTGCGGTTCGCCCGCACCCATGACAGGATGATTTAAGGAATGCCTGAGAAGCGTAGGCGAGGTTATGACAACTCCCACCGATCAGCCGATCATTTTGACAGCAGCGGAAGTGCTGACTCCCATTCAGCGGCCCTCACGCAAACGGCATGCCGTTGCTTTCCTAGTCGCTGCAGTCTCGGACTTTCTATCTTTCTGGACGGTGCTTGCCCCACCGATGCAATGGGTGATTGACCTGGCAACGGCCCTGCTCCTGTTTCTAATCCTTGGCCGTCGATGGGCGATTTTGCCGGGCTTGGTTGCGGAAGCCATTCCTGGAATGGGCGTGTTCCCCGTGTGGATCCTTGTAGTCCTTTCCTTGATTGTTTACGACGACATCAAAGCCCGCAAAAAGTAAGCCTGGAACAGGACCTGTCAGTCCCTTTCTACGGGCATTGCTCCCGCTCTCCACTTCCCTACCCTCGCGGACAGGCCGTATAAACTCCGCGCCACATGGCCTCTTTCGCGTCTCACGTCCAGTTACGCGGGTAGACTGCGCTCCATAAAGTGGAATCTTCACCGGCCTAGGAACCGTCAACACCGGGGGTGCGTCCATGAAAAAAATAACGGCCGCTTTCTTGTTTGCGGCAATGCTGTTAGGTATTGAAATAGCACACGCGAGAGACAAGCGCGGAACTGTTCCCTCGAAAGTGCTTTCCGCAAAAACGATCTTCGTGGATAACCAAACGAACGACGCCGAGATTCAGCATGACGCCTACATGGGACTGAACAAGTGGGGCCGGTATGACATCGTGGATTCTCCGCAGAAAGCGGACCTCGTGCTCAGGCTATCCGGAAGCAGCGTGGTGAAATTCGTTCCCGGCGGCGACGCAGCCACCACCTACAATCCTAGGCCGGTGAGCGAAAAGTCCGCCGGAGGAGAAGAACTGGCTCCGCCGGGCTGCACGAGGATCACATTGATCGAACCGAAGAGCGGAACCACTTTGTGGTCGGACGTGAGAAAGACATCCAGCGCGCAGGAAAAGAGCAGGCTCCTCGAAGGGCTGCACGACGCTGTCAATCAGCAGGAAAAAACGCGAAACAAGTAAGCTCTAGGGTCGAACCGGAAGCCCGTTTGGGAAAAAGGGCGAACGAGGGGAATCAGCCGACGCGAGTTTGATTACCCTTCGAAGCTTCATCCAGCCAGCGCTCGAGAACAGGCTGGTATTGCGCCTCCGTCTCGAGGAAAACGACACCGGCACCCATATTTGGCTGCGCGTAGACAATTTTTGACTTGGCCTGGAAGAAGGCGTCCCCGGCCGAAATCTTGACCAGCACGAGCGTTCCCACCGGAAAAGGATTCATCATATCCAGGTAGCAGCCGTAGAGGCTTAACTCGCTGACGCGCGTGGCGATGCGCACATCCGACGTCTCCTCGATGAGCTCGGCACTGGCGATAA
>Ga0210397_10000423_pt1 | contig 28636 bp, 48 predicted proteins | sample IncBWH2OmetaG_FD_160126 | JGI IMG/M metagenome (GOLD analysis project Ga0210397, IMG submission 160126) | Forest soil microbial communities from Barre Woods Harvard Forest LTER site, Petersham, Massachusetts, United States - Inc-BW-H-2-O ...
GACCCGGCGGTCACGGTCACGTTGACGGTGTACGGCGTCGGGGAGATGATCGTCCCGGTGTCATCGAACGCGGGCGATCCGTCCACGACCACGTACCAGGTGCCGGTGCCGGGGATCGTCGCTGTGAACGGCGTTCCCGTGTGCAGGGTGTAGTTGACGTTGCCGTCACCGACCCCGTATCCGGATATCCCGGTCCGGTCCCGCTCGTCGTCGGAGATGTCCATGTACGCGAGCATCGTCCCGCACCGCCCGTCCGGGGACCACGGACCGTCTACGGACTCGACGGGAGGTATGGCGCACGGGTAGGTGTCGGTGATCGTGACCGACAGGGTGGTGCCCTTGGTGGCGTAGAACTTGTAGTAGTCGTTCTCGCCGCCGTTGGGCCAGTCGCCGTTGACCGCATTGTTGACGAGCGTGCCGCTGAACGCCCCCGCGCTGGTCAATGGGCAAGCGGTAGTCAATGTGTAGTTAGCCCCGCAAGATCCGTCTGCCAGCGCTGACGATGCTGTGGTCGCAGCTCCTAATGCCACCACTGCTGCCAGTGGCAGGAATAGCTTCTTCATTTGACCTCCTCGGTCGTCTTGACCCAGGACTAACGCAAGATGTTCGCTAGAACTTCCGTTTTCCAGTGCGCCGCGAATCGCGCTAGGACCACAGGCGCTGAGCGGTCGTCTCCTCGGACTCTGGCTCTGGCTCGGGCAGCGTCTCGGGCGCTGGCTCGATCTCGCCAGCTATGGCACGCGGCAGAGACTCACGGATGTCGCCGCCATCACCGGGACACTCATCACCCAAGCACGTCCATTTGGGACGCTGGCGGCGCGCGAACAGTTCCAGCCACGACTCCGGGTAGTGGCTTTCAACGTGCTCCTGAAACTTCTCCGGCTTCGCGGAGTGCTTGAGACGTAGGGCCTCGAAGGCGTTCTCGTTCTCGTCGCCCCCCAAGATGATGTTGCGCTCGTGCGTGCGGATCGCCGGGACTCCGGGGCTACGTGCCAGGAGGATCGGATCGGCTGCTCCGCGATACCAGAACCCTGGTCCAAACGCGAGCTTGCCGTTCGAGGTGCGCTTGACCCAGTAGAGCGCAGTTACGTAGTTGAAGCCCCACGCCTTGATCAGGTCCAGGGCGGCTGGGATGAACGGGCCGGTGGTCCAGAGGAACAGGTAGCCGTGGACCGCCTTGCCGATGGGCAGGGCAGCGAGGGCCTCCAGTGACATCGGCTCGTAGTGGTGTTCGCGCTCGCTGGCGCTGGCGGTGTAGCCGTGCAGCTTGCCGTGGCTCGATGCGCGCTGGTACGGCCACGGCGGGTCGATTACTACGGTGCGGTAACGGGGACGACCGTTTGTCGCCCCCGTTAGATCGCTCACGCTGCTGCTTCCTCCACGTCCGCTTCCGCGATCTCCACCAGACCGTCAAGGACACGCCGCTCGTGATCCCACAGCCCGAGCAGGTACCCGGTCAGCGCCGGGGGCGAGAAGATCGTCTCTCGATCTTTGCGGCTGACGGCTAGCTCACGGTTGCGGCACTCAGCCAGTCGGTGACCGAGCTTCGTCAGTGCCGAGCGCTCCAGCACCTCACGGAGCCTGCGCTGGACCTGGGTCGGTGTTTGCGTCTGCTCGCACAGCTCCGCATACCACTGCTGTACCCACCAGTGGTGCCAGTTGAGTTTCAGCATGCCACGCTGGTCATTCGCGTCGCTTGGCTCGTCGTAAATGACTCCCCAGGTTTTCAGGTCCTCCGGCCAGTCCTCGGCGTTCTCCACCCACCTGCACATCGGGTGCTTCGGCCTCTTGTCGGCAACCTTGTCGGTCTGCTTGCGCTTGCGCGTGATCGTTTGCTTCTTCTCACCGACTTGCTTACCGCCGCCCTTTTGCGGCGGCTTGCGCGTCGTCTCGCCGTCGCCTGGCGGGTGAGTCTCGCCGGGGTTGACAATGGGGCCACGCTTGCCGTTCCGTTCCCCCGGCTCGGTCCCTGTACCGGTGACCACGGGTACCGTCTCCGTGATCGTCTCCGTAACCGTGCGCGTTTTCGTCTTCTTGAACCTGGCCTCGATCTTCTCCCACCAGGAGTTGATACGCCGATCATTGAAGGAAACGGACGTGTCCTGCGCGTCGCGAGCGCGAATCCACTCGACCAGCTTTGGCGGCATGTTCTTGCGGAACGCTGCGGCCATCTCGTGCCACGGCAGGTCGATGTTGTTGCCGAAGCGGTCCACCGCGAACACGTCCTTGCGGCCACTGCCAACCCATACGCTGCCCTGTGATTGGCCACCGAACTTGAGCGGGATGAGACGTACCCACACGCTTTCACGCGCTGCCGCATGTGACATTCCGAACTGTCCGTATGGATCGCCCTGCAACTTTGGGTAAATCTCGTCGTGGAAGTCGAGAAAGATGACGCCCTTGCGCCGTGCCTGGAAGTTCAGCTTGCGGGCCTGCACGCCCTCGGGCAGCGTTCGGATGTAGACCTCTGCCTTGAACGGGACAACGCAGTCAGGGTACGTCTTGGAGTCCTGCTCGATTGTCGCCAGTGTGTCGTCGGCGTCACCCTCGTTTGTGCTGGACATCTTGTGGATGATCTCGCGTAGGCCGTCAATCCGACGGTAACCCCACTGTTGCGAGCCGCCGAAAGTCACCGCCGTCTCACCGGGCTTGAAGCCGTAGGACTGGAAGTCGAACTGGAAGTTGCCCCCAGGAACGCCCCAGTACAGCTCCATATCTTCCGGGAACTCCCAGAAGCGCGCGTTCAGATATTGGCCAAACGCCCACCGGGAGTAGACCCACTCGTTCTTCGCCGGGTCGAATATCTGCTGTGTCGAGTAGTAGGTGGAGTCCGTCAGTGTTTTTCCGCACTCCACAATGACGGTGGCACTCTCGGGCACCTGCCGGTTGAACTTCGGGTTATCGAACGCGGACTCCCACACTTCAAGGATGTTGAGGCCATCAACCACCAGGGCGGGCGTGACCTCAATGCACGCAACGGATTCGGCCAGATAGTCCTCGCCGTCCTCGTCCTCCTCGATGATCTCGAAGCTGCGCAGACCCCCCTGGTCGTCCTGCACGTCCCATACGGAAAGGTAGGGCGCGTCCTGCCCGGCTGCTTTGGAGATGATGTAGAGGCCCGCCGGGTTGTCCATCCCGTTCGCCAGGATCAGTCCCTGGCCGTGGTTGCCTGCGAAGACCTCGGTCGGTTTGCTCGACATGCCGTGGTTGACCAGCAGGCTCACCATGTCGTTGTGGTGCATCCCTGACGAGGAATCGACATGCACGCGACGGAACACGGGATTGCCGTATTCGTCCCGTAGGGTCCTGGCTCCCACCTTCTCAACGTCGGCGACGTAAACCGACGTGCGCCCCAGCACGCGGTGCTCGATGCTGTTGACAACCGGTTCGCGCTTGCCCTGCTCGGGTTCGAGCGCCGCGTTGTCGCGCATCATTGTGCGCGTTTGGTCCCGTGGGTCTGTTCGTACAGCGAACTCTCTGCTCATCACTTCTCCTTGGTCGGGTTTGTGTAACCAAGGATAGCACAAGATAGAGGCTTATGCGATCCGGCCAAGGTAGCGAGGCGTGAGCTAGGCCGAGTGCCCGTTGCCGTTGGCGGAGGCTGAGGCTGAGGCTGCGACGAGCATCTCGTCCACCAGATCGCCGATCTCCTCGTCCCACATTCCCATCAGGCGACCCATGCGCTGCTCCTCGGACTCGTCCTCCGCCGCTTCGTACACCTGCCCCTGGTTGTCCTGGTAGTTGGAGGAGAACCCCTGCGCGCCGTACGGGTTCTGGTTGTCCGGGCCTTCGCCTGGTGGCTGCTCCCCGGCGACGTACTCGCCGCCACCGAACGGGTTCGGACCGGGTGGAATCAACGGCGGCTGCCCACCACCTGGTTGGGAGTTGCCAGCGCCAGCTTGGGCCATGCTCGCGGCGACCATCGGATCGACGTAGCCCTCGGGGAGGATGCGCTCGACGGCGGCGGCGGGGTCGGCCACGTCGAGCCCCTGGCCGAGCGCGATGCCAAGCAGCGCGCGGCTGAGTTCGAGGTTCGTGTTGTTCGGATCGAACGTGCGGGCAAGGTTCGCGATGCTGGTGATCAGGTCGGCCATCGCGCGCTTGAGCGGGTTCGGCATCGCAAACTCGTAGCCAAGGTCGCGCTCGGTTTGTTTCTCGTCCTGCGTCTGGCCGCTGTAAGCCTCTGTCAGCTCCTCCGATCCTGTTCCGGACGTGGGGTCCGTCATCGCCAGCGGAGGCTCCTGCTGCGCCGGAGCGGGCGGTGTGACGCCATCTCCGCCGGGGACCTGCTCCCCCGGTTTCTTTGACTTCAGCAGCGCGCGTTCTTCCTCGGTCAGCTCGGTCGGTAGGCGTCCGGAGTCCACGGCGCGTTGGATCACCCTGTCGGTGAACGTGCGGAACAGTCCCTCGAACAGTTCCTGGAACGCCTCGACCTTCTTGATCACCGGCAGCTCCAGTGACGCGGCGGTCGCGAGGTTCGCGTTGGACTGGTCACCGAGGTAGTGCTGCGGCCACGTCGCCGAGCTGATTTGGGAGCGGATCATCTGCGCGTCCTGCTGTGCTGCTGCTGCCTGGGTTGGGACGGAGAACGGTTCGGTGGTGATCCCCTCGGACTCGTAGAGCATCGACGCTGGGCGTGGGCCGGGGAGCACCACTCCAGCGGTCGGGTCGTCCATCGAGGTCGCGGCGAGGCTGGAGGTGCGCGAGATCGCTTTCGCGGCCATCTTCGCGACCTGCTGCGGGGAGCCCTTGACGGTGCGGCGCATGATGAACGCTGCCGCTGCCTGGGTCATGTCCACCCGCGCGGCCATGAAGTCGTTCAGCGCGGCCATCCACTTCACAATCCGGCGCATCGCGGGGATGCCGAACACCTGCTCGGAGCCCTTGTTCATCGCGATGTGGTAGACGAGCCCATCGCCGAGCTTCTCCGCCGGGCAGGTCGGATCGTCGGTCATGAGCTTGCCGGTCGCGGAGTCGGTCGCGGCGAGCGACTGGTAATACTGCACGACGGGGTTGCCGGACTGTTGCAACGGAACCGACGTTTTCAGGCTCACGCGGTCCATCGTGTAGTCCCACTGGTAGTCGCGGCGACGGGCGACGTAGTACAGGACACGCAGCCGGTTTTGGGAGTCGCGTACCGCGTCCTCCACGAGGTCGTGGTTCAGGATGCCGAGCTTGACCTTCCCGTCGTCCCCCTCGAAGAACAGGATGAACAGGTTGCTCTGGAGCACAAGGTCGGTGCAGAGCGCGACCTGCGCGGGGAACGTGGTCAGCGCCGCCTGGTTGTCCGGATCGGCCCACGCTTCGTCTATGACCTCCTGCACCTTGTCGTCGGCAGCCTTGGGTTTCGGGACGCCGCGTCCAAAGATGAACTGGCAGGACAGGTCCACGTTCGCTCCGGCCACCGGGTCTTGAATCCAGACCATCCGGGCTTGCGCGGCCATCTTGCGACGCTCGATGGCTTTGACCTCCTGCGGCTGACCGCCCATCTGATCGAGGACGTAATAGCCGAGCATGTCCAGCTCTTTCTGCATCGCCCGGCGTTCCACGTCCGACGCTTCAAGCAGTTGGAGCCGGTCTTGGTCGATGACCGTTTTGCCGGTGCGGTCCTCAACAGCTTCTTGGAGCCGTCCGATCAGCCCGTCACGTGGCATGTTTGGGCACCACGACCCGCCAGCCTTCGAGGTGTTTGCCGGGGACGCATTCGATCTCGCCGTCGCGGGCGTCTTCGATCACGGCCTGTCCGCCTTCAGCGAGGTCGAGCACGTAAACGAGGGTCTGCTCATTGGTCAGGTACAGGCGAGGTTCTAGCGGTCGTGTTCGCGGTCCGACAGCCACCGGTCGCGCTCCTGTGCGTCGAGTGCCATCGCGAGCCCCTGCTCACGCTCACGATCTTCGGGGTGTCCGGCGGTCAGGTCACCCCGGCGGTTCAGTAGCGGCCGGACTGTTCTGCTGGCCAGCAGCGCTTCGCGGTCGGCCCGCCAGGCTGGGCAGGACTGGTAGCCCTGGTCGTTGAAGCAGTACGCCGCGAGCGTCACGGGATCGTGGCGGCTGTCGATCACGTCGCTGGTGATTCGGCAAGCGCACCCCGTGCCCCCGGCTGCTTCTGCCACCAGGGAGGCTGCGGGACACGGGGGTTCGTTCGGACGGGGAACGACGATGCGCTCGTACTCCACGAGCCCCACCTTACCGCCGCTCCGGGCGTTCCCCGCAGGCGAGCTACTGGTAGCGGTGCAGCGCCTCGGCGGCGATCTCAGCGAACCAGCCGGGACCGCCCTCGTGGTCCTCTTTCATGATGCGCTCCAGCGCGACACGAAAGTGGTCACGCTCGACGGTGAGCTGGTCGATGCCGTCCGCAAGCCGTTCGGCGTCCATCAGCGACTCCCCACCGTCGCAGTAGGCGTGGGTGCCCTCCGGACCGTCGGCGTAGTGCCGAACTCGTGCCAGCACATCAGCGAGCGTCTCCGGTTCCCGCATGGGCAGAAACTCTACGTGGCTTCGGTTGCCCACTGGTCGTGCAGCTTCTCCAGCTCGCGGGGCGGGAGTTGGCGCACGTCACGACCATTGCTCTCGGCCTGTTCCTGTAGCCAGTCGAGGAACGCTTGCGCGAGGTCCTCGGGCGAGTCGCCGTTCTCGGCACGGTGAAAGATGGGACCGAACGCCCAGTCGGTCACGCTGTCGAACAGGCAGGCGATTTGGCGTTCGTAGCCGTAGTCGCCCTGTTCGTGTCCCACCAGAATCCTCAGTCCCATCTCAGGCCCCCTTGTCGATTTCGATGTTGTCGGCTCCGAGCGCCAGCAGCTCGCCAATGAGCCGTTCGTACTCCTCCTCCGACATGCCGGTCGCCACGTCTTCGGGTTCGTCAGGGTAGTAGTCGAAGGAGACGCGCACGGTCATAGCGCGTCCCCGTTCAGGTCCTTGACGATCTCCGTCCACCGTTCGGACGCGAGACGCAGCAGCCGCTGTCCGTCCTCCTCACGTTCGCGTGCTGCCTCCCAGGCGTCCTCCTCGATCAGGCCCTCCACGTGCTCGCGCACGAGCGCTGAGAGCACGTCTGGTGGGAGCGCGTCCAGCTCCCAGCTTTCGTAGCCGTACTCCTCGACGTACCCTGCCGAGCGTGAGTCCGACAGCTTCGCGGGGTTCGGTGGCGGGTCGTACTCGGTGATCTGCGCCATCGTCAGCGCGATCCGGCGAACCTCGAAGCGGTCGAGCGCCTCGGTGATCCACTGGCCGATGGTCGCCTCCCGGTTCATGCTGCTCAGTTCTTTGAACCCTGGGTGCTGCTTGATCTTGTGGCGGGCGTAGTCGGAGCTGATGAACAGACGCAGGCGGTCTTCGATGTCGCGGGTCATGTCGATCCCGGACGGGTCGTGGTCGCCGAGGTGCAGGACGGTCACGTTCTTGCCGTCGATGATCGGGGTCAGCAGCCGCTGGCTGGCAGCCCACATCTCTGACTGGCTGGTGTAGCCACGGCAGGAGAAGTACGGCACGTCGAGTTCGTTGCAGACGCGGGTGATCACGCCCACGAGCGCGTCTTTCTCGATCCACACTTCCACGTAGTCGTTCTGCTGCTCCCACAGCGACACTTTGAAGCTGCGGGCGGTCGCTTCGATGATGTTCGCCGGATCGTCCCAGTGGGTGATCGAGCGGACGTTGCGGGTGCGATCCACGATGTGATCCCAGTCGATCCGACCAGCCAGCCGGGCGTCGTTGACAATCGACCCGAGCCGCTTGTAGGACCGCTCGTTGTTCGGGATCAGATCCCTCGAAACGAACTGGTAGTAGAGCTGTCGGAGTGTCAGGTCGTAGCCCTGCTGCTCGTAGTCAACGAGGATCTGGTTGGCCTGGCGGATCGTTTCCAGTGTCTCGGCGCTGAAGCGTTTGGTGTCGTAGGCGATCCTCACGAGGTCACGCCCCACGGACCGTTGCGGAAGCACGACGCGCGGTACGCAACCTCGCCGATCTCGTCGCAGTACACGTCGCGCTGCTCGCCCTTGATCCAGACCTTCGCTTTGCGCCTGAAGACGCGGCGGACGACGTAGGTGTCGTTCCAGTCGAGGTCCACAGTGACGCTGTAGCCAGCGCCGACGGGGAGGGTGATCCCGGTCGCGCGGCGCACAATCCTGCCACCACTGATCGCGAGCAGGTTCATCCGCCCGATCTGCTGGATCGTTTGCTGAACGTCGCAGTCGCGGAACTCTTGGGTGGTGCTCATCTTTGTCTCCTCGGTCGATGCGCAGCCTTTTGGCCGCACCCAAAGACTAGCACATATCGTGCGTCAGAGGTTTTCCAGACGTTCCACGCCCAGATCGCAAACCCGCCTGCGACCAGGACCACGCAGAACGTGATCACGCCAAGCAGGACGTAGCCCATCACGACCACCGCGTCCATCGTGTGACGGGATCGTCCGACGGCACCACTCGCGTGTCACGCACGAGCACCCAGCGGCGCTTGAGATCCTGAACCCACGCTTCGGCCTCCGAGCGGGTCGCGAACCGCAGCGTGTTCCCCGCCCACTTGCCGCTGTCGTCGGCGATGACCTCTGGCTTCCAGCTTCTCGGGTCGGGCATTACCTCACGAACTCCCAGGCTCTGGTGGTGTCCTTGAACGGTCCCTGTCCCTTGACGTGCGGGCGAACCCACACCTGCCGTGGGCCGTCCTTGGTGTGCCTGACCGCCCAGTAGCCGTGCACGAGAAAGCTGACGTTGTAGTGCCGGTCGGTTTCGTCGCTGTCGCCGACGGACCGCTCGCGGCGGAGCTTGATGACGTTGACGTTCGGGTGGTCGAGGTTGAGTCGGCGTTTGAGGTCGCGGCGGATGCCTCGCGGTGCCTTGTGCGCGACCGGCACGAGCTGTTGGCTAAGTCGCCACAGCACCTGGATCGTTGCCTCCTGCTCACGGGCGCGGCGGATCACCTCGCCTGGACTGTCGTCATCGTCGGCGATGTCCAGGTGGCTGGTGACGGTGTTGTCCTCGCTCGGGAGCGTGCCCCACGTCCACTGGTAGTAGTGCGCGAGCCCAAGCGGACCGTTACGACGCCACCAGTCGCGCACCGCGTCGGACATCGGTGTCGGGTCGTCGTCTATGTGCGCGTACAGGCTGATCCAGAAGCAGCCGCTGGTGTCGTCGTCGCCGATGATCGAGGTCCACGCGAGCGCGCGCATGGGTTGCTCTGAGTCCAGTTCGTTGTGGAGGTACAGCGGGCTGGACAGCAGGCAGAACCCGGTTGGCACGAAGGCGTCGGAGCCGAGCACCGGCTCTGGTTTCCAAGTGTCGCGGGCGTGGTTGATCAGCTCCGCGACCTCTGGGGCGATCCAGCACGGTTCGGCTTCGCTGAGGGTCAGCAGTTGCATCTGGACCAGGAAGCCGGATGGCATCTCCGCGCCGGGTTGGTGCTGCGCGTTCATGCGCTGTTCGGTGTCGGCCAGGACCCGCCGTCCGTCGTAGGAGCGGGTGAACTCCAGCAGGCGTGCCTGTTGGAGCATCGCGTCCTCCCACCGGCCGTAGGGGGTCGCGGTGGACATCACGGGTTGGGTGCCGCGACCGCGCCGGAGTCGGCGTGAACCCAGGTGGTGCCTTGGCCTCCTGGTACCGCCTTGATGCGTGCGCCACAGATCGTGCAGTGCTCGTTGTCTTCGCGCGGCGTGGCTTTGTGGACCCTGGCTTGCGGCGGTTCGCTGCCGGTAAGGCCGGTGCGTGTCTCCAGTGCCGTGGCGATGCGTTCCAGCGCCTTGGCGATCCGTGAGATGTCGCCGAACATCTTGGCTTCGTATCCGGTGGTCATGAGACGGTCACGATCAGCGCTGCGGCGACCATCAGGAAGGCGGTCGCGAAAGCGACGATGGCGATGCCGTAGGCAACGTCGTCGGAGGTCAGGAACCAGTCGATGAACTGGTGGAAGCGTGAGTCGGTCATAGCTGCGGTCCTTCCGCGATGGCGTCATTCGCGGCGTCGATTGCGGCCTCGCGGCGCTCCTGGCGCTTCTCCTCCAGCCAGTCGGCGAAGTCCTCGGGGTCGGTCGGTTTGCCTGTCTCGTCGTACACGCTGCCCTCGTACTCGTTGAGGAACTCGTCTTCCTCGGCGTCGGGGTCGTCCAGGCTCTCGATGTCGTCGGCGGCGGAGTCGAGGGTGTCGGCGGCGGACTCGCATTCGTTGGCCTTGTCGCGGATCTCCTCGCTCTGGGTTGTCTCGTGCCCGAAGCCGGACTCGATGTTGTCGGCAGACTCGCCGTAGCTCTCGCTGGCTTCGCGCACACCCTCGGCGAATCCACGGACGATCTCAGCGAGGTCGATCAGTCCCAGGCCCTCGCCCTTTGCGAGCGCGTCCTCGGCGGTTTCCTGCGCGAGGTAGATCGTCTGGAGGTGCGGGCTGGTGGTCTGATCGGACGGTCGGACCGGGCAGTTGGAGCAGAAGTTCTTGCGCTGGCTGTAGGTGCCGATGCGGCTCGCGAACCACTTGTAGCTGTCGCCCGGCTTGATCTCGGTGCCGCACTTGACGCAGGTGCGGTTGCGGCCATCTTTGCGCCCCTTGGCGCTCTTTACGTACGTGACGCGAGCCACGGTGCACTTCCTTTCCTCGGTCGGTTTTGGCTAAGCGTAGCACAGATCGTGCGCTACGCCTAGCCAGGCCGCATCACACGCAGGTCTTGTCCAGAGTGCGTTCGGTGATGATGCCGTACTGGTCTTTGTGTACTTGGACGTTCGCTATGCACCACTCAGAGTTCTTGTCGTAACTGTTGGTCCAGTGGTCCCACCGGGTCCACGTACCGCTCTCCTCGACGGTGCACTGGATTGTGTATCTGTCGAAGCGAGTGCAAGCGTCCGGGCCGTTGTCTACGGATCGCTTTGTCGAGATCGTGTCCCGCTCGTGCGGCAGCGTCCAGATTGCTGCCGACCATGCCTGCACCCTTGCGTTGCGCATGGCCAGCGGCGACATCTGCGCTTGCGCCAGTGCTGGTATCGCTAGCAGGAGCAGCAGCGCCGCTCCGAGGATCGCTCGTTTCATGTGGCTACCAGCTCTTGAGCAGGTCTGCGTTACCAGCGCGCCACTCCAGTCCGGCACCACCATTGATGGTGTGGGCGTTGATGATCACGCCGTACCGGAGGTGCGTTCGGCCTTGAGTCATCGTGGACTTGGCGTAGCAGGAGTAGTAGATCCCACTGTCGTGCGCGCAGCGCACCTTCACATAGTCGAGCGTGAAGCCCTCCTCTGCGACCTTGAGGCGGTTACCCACCGTTTGGGCGTACTGCCTCTGCACCACCTTGGTGACAGCAGCAGTGGGAGCTGCCGCCTGTGCGGCGGTTGTGATGACGACTGCGGGTACGGCGATGGTCAGCGCTGCCGTAGCAGCAACGATGTACTTCTTCATGAGGTTCTCCTCGGTCGGTTTGGGTAGCGGTGGTCACCGCTCGTCGGTGTCAACTGGTGGCACCGACGGCCGGGGACGACGTGGGTTTAGCTTCGGTTCCGGCCGTGCGCAGTGATGTAGGCCACCGCGTCATCGCTGGTCGCGAAGCCTGGGCGGGCGTAGTCGAACGGCGGTGCGGTCGTGTAGACGTACGCGGTCCACGTGCCTGCCTTGGGGATGCGGACTGCGTAGCCGATGGCTTTGCCGTCTCGGCTGACACCGATCCGCTTTCCGCGTGTGACTGTCGTGATTGTGGTCATGCTGCTTCGGTCCTGGTCTGGCCGTAGTCGTCCACGTAGACGTAGGTCAGCGCGTCCTCGAACCGTTGGCTGTGGCCTCGGTTGATCAGGATGGTCGCTTCGGGGTTGCTCGCGAGGTAGTTGCGGGCGGTCTTCAGGGCGGTGCGTTTCGTGTCGCACTCTTTGACGACGACGCTCTCGAAGTTCCCTTCGGTGTTCTGGACGCCGTATTGGTCGATGACCACGAACGTCGTCTTGTCTGTCTCGGTCATTGCTTCTCCTCGGTCGGGACTTGCTCTACGAGCTTAGCACACGTCTAGTGTTATGCGTCTACGAGTTCGACGTGGGTCAGCGGATCGACCCAGCGGCTGATGACACGCAGGCCGTTTGGCACTGGCTGCACGTCGAGACGTTGGAGGATCACGGGACCGTCCTGGTACCCGTCGCGGACGGCGACGGTTTCGTAGAGCGCGCGACCTCCGACGATGCGGATGTACTGGTCGCCGTCGTAGCCGATCAGGTCGAATGCGGTGGTCGGGTCAGTCATCGTCGTCGCCGTCCATCTCATCGAGCCAGCGGTCGCGTTCGTCCTGCTCGGTCCACTCGGCGTCGGTGAGGATGCGGTTCTTGTTCGGCTCGTCCATCGTGTTCTCCTCGGTCGGGATCATGAACCGAGCATAGCACACGATGTGCGTCTAGTCTATTCGTCCCAGTCGTATCCGTCGGCGAGGGTTCCCAACCCGTTGCCGGTGTCTTCATCGAACGTGTAGGACCCGTCGTCGCGGCCGGGGCTGTACTCCCCGCCGTTGGTGTCGTGGAGGGTGGAGCGCTCGAACCCGAGTTCGGTCATGTCGTCAATGCTGGTGATCTCCTCGTGGCCGACCTGCTGGCGTATCCAGAAGCACTCGTTCGCGACGAGGCAGTAGGTCAGGGCTTGCATGAAGTCATCGGGGCCGTCGGCGCGGTAGAGCACCTTGACCCTGCCTACGTCGTCTTGTTCGACGGAGCGGACGTTGGAGCACATCTGTGCGACGAACCCCTCGGGCAGGTTTTGGGGGAGGTATTCGCGTTGGGAGCGGATGCGTTCCTGGGCGGCGTCTATCGCTTCGGTGCGGCGGACGCTCGCGCGGCGTTGGATGTCGTCCACAGCGAGCACGTCCTTCTGCGTCTCGGAGTAGTTGACGATGAACACGCGACCGGCGAAGCGGTTCGCGAACGCCGACGCGAGACGGCCTTCGGGGAGATGGTCGATCCCGGCCATGTTCACCCGGAAGCGGTCCATCAGCTTCGCGAGGTCCTCGAAGCTGTCCACCAGCCCGACGTACAGGGCGCGGCCCTGGGTGTCTGAGAGCTGCTCGGAGATCCAGACGTTCAGCGCGCGGGTGCTCGCGACATCGACGCCCATCATCACGGGGTTGCCTTCGACGTAAGACTGCTGCTGGGTGTAGTCGCGTTGGGCGGCAGCGAGCATCGCGGCGGTGAGACGTGCACCTTCGGCTTCCCACGGTTCCCCGAGGTCGCGGTTGTAGAACACCTGGCGGCGGTACGCGACCTGCTCACGTGACGCTTTGATCAGCGTCGGCATGATGCTCTCGCTCGGGAGCATCAGCTTGGTGACGTGGTAGCCGCGCGTGTCACGGTCGGGGTAGGTCGCGACCCACTCGCCGTTGGCGACGTTCAAGGGACCGCGACGGCACTGAGAACACACCCTGCCGCCACGGTCCAGGTCTATGTTCTCAGCCCACTTCAGCGATTGCCAGACTCCGCAGAACTCGCAGCGGACGGTCCATTCGCGCTGGTCGGTTTTGCCGAACTCCTTGTGGATGCCGTGCTCGGAGATCGTTGGGAATCCAACGCGGCGGATCAGCCCGAGGGAGTCCTGCCCGCCGACGCGACGTTCGGCTATCGGGATGTGCGCTTGGACGAGCAGGTCGTGCTCATCGAGGCACAGCGCGTCGGCGTCAATCGACTCCAGTCCGGCCTCGGCCTCGGACCCTCGGAAGTAGCAGATCCCGAGCCCCACGCTCTTGAGGGTCTTGTTCATCACGGATGCCGGTGGGACGCGGGTGCGTAGGTACTCGCCGAGGATCAGCGGTTTGATCCGACCGTCGGAGAAGTCCAGGAGCTGACGTTCGCGGGGGAACAGGTACAGCACCCGTGCGCCGTGCATGTCGGCCCAGCACAGCGCCCAGCGGACCAGCCAGGCGCTCAGTCCGAGCTGGGTGGCTTTCATCACGACGACCTCTTTGTCATCGAACCCCTGCTCGTACAGCTCGCGTTGGAACGGCCAGCGCGCAAAGTCGAGCGGACCCTTGGATTCGGGAACCTTGATCGCCCAGTCCAGGAAGCTCGCGCGGCGCTGTTCCTGGGCGGCGATGTCGGATTGGAGCGCGTCGAGGAAGGCGTCGGTGACGCTCATCTTGAAGCTGCCACGCGGATCGGTTTTGAGGCTCACCCGTCGATCTCCCTCAGGTGCTGCTCACAGTAGTTCTCGCGCGGCAACGCCAGCTCCGGGCAGTCGGTCGCCTCGCAGCGTTTGTGCGGTGAGCGTTTGCCGGTGCGTCGCCACGAGACGTTGCTCTCGTTGATCTCGACAGCCATCGCGGCAAACTGGTTGCGGTGCTCCGCGCAGAAGCGGGAGCCCTCAGCCCGCTCCGTTGAGCACCTGGGGCTGCTGCACCGCATCGCTTCGGAGCGCGTCGAGGATCGCGCGCTTCATGTCCGGGGTAGCTCCCTGTTCGGTCAGGACGGTCACCAGCCGGACGGCGAGGGTCTGTACGTCGAGTTCGAGACGTAGGGTGCCGAGGTCGTGCGGGAGGATGCCGGTTGCTTGCATCAGCTCGGCGGCTCTGGTGGTCGCGGCCATCTGCGCGTTGATCGCGGCGATCTTGGTCATGTCGGTCGCGGTCGCGTCGGCGACCTCGGCGAGCTGCTCGACCCAGCTTTCCATCCGGTCGAGCATCGAGTGGACGATGCTGATGGGATCGCGGCCCTGGTAGGTCGTCTGGTTCTGCTCACGCCATTTCCCGTAGATGTCCTGGCACTGGCGGACGGTCAGGTCGTACTTCGCTGACAGGTACGCCCAGCCTTGGCCGCGCAGCTTGTCGCGGATCAGCTCGGTGTTGCGCGCTTCGCGCTCGGGTTCGGTGAGCCCCGGTTTGCGCCCGTGCTTGCGTTCCTCCGCATCGGTCATGTCCTCAATCGAGCGCTTGTCGTCCGCCTCGTCGGCCATCAGGCGGATCGTATCGCCGTGCTACCGGCGGGACTGAAGCCAGGCTTGGCGTTGCTCGACGCGCTCGCGCTCGCGTTCGCGTTCGCGTTTGGTGTCGTCACCGAGTTCGACCCCGAGCCCGCAGCGTCGGCACAGGCCGCGTGGGGCGTCGTGACCGAAGTTCTCGCAGGTGACTTTCGCGGCCATCGCCTGGGGCATTCCGGCGTGACCGTCAGCGGGTTGGTTGCAGACGGTGCAGACGCCGTAGGAGGTGCCCTCGCCGGATGACTCGAAGCGCATCATCGCGCCGTGGCAGGTGCTGCCGCCTCGGCGTTGAGCGAGGTAGAACGACAGTGCGCGGTACTGCTCCAGCGCTTCGTCGTCGTATCCGTGGAAGTCGGCGATCTCCGTCTTGAGTTGGTCGAAGCGGTCGTCGTCGGGCACGTCAGCCACGTCTCACTCCTCGTTGCGCCATCCCGCTGGGGTTTCGCCGGGCTCCAGCCAACCCATTCGCAGGGCGGTGTTCCACAGCAGCCGGTAGAACTCGACGCCGTATCCGAACCGCTCGGCGTTCTGCGCGATGGAGCGCGAGAGGCTTCCGTTCTCGTGGCGCAGGGTCGCGGCTTTCCAGTCGGCGAGCATCTCGATCACCTGGATCAGGTCCATGTCCGCGATCCCGTGCTGCCAGTGCTCCGGGTGATGGTCGTTCTCGGCGTAGTGGTGGTTCAGACCGTCGCCCATCCCAACCAGAAACTGCTTGTACTCGTCGCTGCCGTACGTGCTAGCCGCGAGCTTGGGGGTGAACTGGTCGAACGTCTGCTTCTCGGGGTCCCGGAGCTTTGAGGCGTCGTGCACAGCCGCGCGGTGACGCAGGTCTTCGACCACCTGGTTGATCAGGGAACGCACCTGGTCGATGTGCACGAGCGTGTCAGAGGCGCTGTCGTACGGCTCCTGCTCAACGTCGCCCATTAGAACGGTTCGACCGGCTCGACCTTCAGCTTCGTGATCGTTTCCTTGCGTGTGCGGATCGCTTCTGCCCAGCTACGGGCAGGGACAGCACGCCACACACCTTCGCGGTCTTTCGCAACTTCGGAGATGGCGCTGGTGCGAATCGTGGCGTTCGTGGTGCCAGCCTCGACCCATCCGATCACGGTGTTGCCCTTGTCGTCCTGAAGCTCGCGCTGCTCCAGGACCACGTACTCGGTTGCCTGGGCGGCACGCCCGTCGGTCTTGCCGTTCGTTTTGGCTGCCGCTGCCTTGGTCGCCATCAGCTTGCCACCGGGGTGCGGCGGCGGCGCTTCGGCTTCGGTGCGGGCTCGGGCTCAGGCTCTGGGTCGTCGGCCTTGAGGTTGCGGCGGTTTGCTTCTACCCACTCGCGCATCTTCTCGATGTCCTTCCGGTGCCAGATCGGGGTTGCGGATAGCCTGGCCGCTGTCGGCGGCATCACACCGCGTTTGATCCAGCGGCCGATGCGGGGTCGCTCGACTCCGAGGAGTTCTGCAACCTCAGCGGTTCCCACAACGTCGAGTTGACGAACCTGTTTCGGTTGCTTTGGCCTCGGGGGAATGTGCCCGTTCCTCGTGGTGCTACTCATGCCTCCCAGCATAGCGCAAGATGGGCGCTTATGTACGGTGGTCATGGTGTGCGCTCAGGGCGGTCTAGGCCGACTGCCAGCTCGATCTCGCCGAGTGGGATCGCGAGGCGTCGGCAGAGTTCCATCAGCTCGGTGCGGTGGGCGTCTGCCTGTCTGTAGAGCGCGTGCGCGTCGCGGAGCGCTCGGAGGGCTGCCTCCTGCGCTTCTTCGCTCATCGGATCGTCACTTTCAGGATGCCGCCCTCCTGGGCGGCGGCGCTCGACTCCACGCCACCTGCGACGTAGACCTTCACGTCCTCGCGCACGTCTTCTGGTGGGCATCCGTAGGCCAGCATCCAGGCTTCTGGGTCCACCTCAATCGAGAGGGTCACTCGTACGTTCATACCTCGTCCTTTTCGGTCGGTTCGCCACATGGTAGCGCACGACGTGCGTCAGCCGGTGCTACACTGTTAGCACGAGGCAAGGGCCTCGACCCCCCGACCGAGGAGGCAGTTCAGATGGCAACCAAAGCAAAGACGAAGTTCTCCGACGAGGAGAAAGCCGCCTATCTACAGGCGCAGCGCGAGAAGGCGCAGGAGCAGTTCGAGAGCGCCGTCGCGTCCCTGCAATCAGAGGAAGGCTTCGCGGCGTGGTTGAACGCGCGGGCGAAGTTCCACGACTACTCGTTCGCGAACACCATGCTGATCATGGTCCAGTTGCCGGAGGCAACACGGGTCGCGGCGGCGTCGGTGTGGCGTGAGCTTGGCCGCTACCCGGCGAAGGGCTCGCATGCGCTGCGGGTGTTCGCTCCGATCACCTGGTACGTCCCGTGTGACGAGGGTGATCAAGGCGCGCGGTGGAACGAGAAGAAGAAGCGGTGGGAGCGCAAGATCGCGAAGTTCAAGCTGGTGCCGGTGTTCGACGTGTCCCAGACAGCGGGGGATGATCTCCCAGAGCCGCCGCAAGCGGTGGCGTTGGAGGGTGACTCGCACGCGCACCTGGAGCCTGCGTTGCTGGCGCTCGCTGGCGAGCTTGGTTACACGGTCGCTGACGAGCTGCTCAGCGATGGTGTCGGCGGCTATTGCGATGCGCAGGCGAAGCGGATCGCGATTGCTGGCGGGCAGTCCCCGAACGCTCGCGTGCGGGTGTTGGTTCACGAGATCGCGCACGCGCTTGGTGTGAGCTACAAGGACTACGGTCGGTCTGCCGCCGAGTCGATTGTGGAAGCGGCGACATTCATCGTGCTCGCGGGGCAGGGGTTCGATGTGCAGGTCGCGTCGGTGCCGTATGTCGCCGGTTGGGCAGGGCAGGATGGTGTCGAGAAGCTGCGGCGGTTCGCGGAGGTCATTGACGAGGTGGCGCGCAAGATCGAGCGGGCGCTGTGATGGGTGAGCGGATCGTGGGGGAGCACTTCAAGTCGGACGGCACCCCGAAGCGGAAGTTCAAGACGCTCCAGGCTGCTGAGCGTCATTCGCAGCGCTACCGGCTGCACGACAAGCTGATCTACCGCTGCGAGTTCTGCGGCGCGTTTCACTTCGCGACTCGTAGGGGGCGGTGATGGCACAGCGACGTTGGGAGTGCCCGCGCTGCGAGAGCGGGCTGTTGGCTCCAGGCAGGATGCGCCGGGATGACACCCGGCGTTTCTGTCTGTCGTGTTCAGCGAAGACGGGGCGGTTAGTCGAGCGTGTCTGTCCGGCACTTGAACGCCAGCGCGAGCAGGCCAAGACCGAGCGCACGGCCCGCGCCACTGCTCAGCGCGCGAAACAGCGCGACCGGTGGCTGGTATCGCTGGTGGATGCCGGTGGTGTCGAGCGTCAACTTGATGTCCGCGCTGAACTGCGCAGGGCTCTGACCGACATGGGTTATTTCGATGGCTGGGCACGCGGGCATAAGCCCACGATGGACGACTTGAGCGTCACGATTCGGCGGGGCGGCAAGCGCTACCACACGGGTCGTGCTGTTGTCGCCGGGTTCAAGGTGTGGTTCACGTTCGGTTCGGGCGCGAGCTACGAGTCCGGGATGAAGGTCGTGTACCACGAGGCTGCTCACCTCGCTTCGCCGCCCGGCTCGGGTCATGATGCCCAGTTCCATCGCATCCTCGCGGAAGCGTTGCAGAAGCGTTGGCCTTGGCTCGTGTACGGCTCTGTGAACCCGCGTCAGCAGGGTGGGTGCTGGGCGATGGGGCAGCGCGTGGTCGATCAGATGGAAGCGCGCGTTCGAGGCGGCGGCTCCCTCTAAAGCTAACCTTGGCTAAGCACACGACCTGTGCTATGCTGTGGGTACGCCCGAGATGTGGGCGCAATCCGACCGAGGAGTTCATCATGAAGAAAAGGTTCTTTGCTGCTGCGGCAGCGTTGGCAGTCGTCGGGTCCGTGGCGGTCCCGGCCATTTCACAGGCCGCTCGGATCTCATACTGCACAGGCGGCGATCCGGCGATCCAGGTCAGCGATCACACAAGCTGCGGGTTTGCGATCAACGCGGTTGATCACGCCTACCAGTACGGCCTGTCGCGCAACGCCTGGATCTACTCGCCTGTGACCCACCGGGGTTACTGGCTGACATATCGGACGAACTGGTACACGGGGAACGTCACGGTGACCGGCCAGAACGGCATCTGGATGCGGTTCTACTACGGGAACTGAAGGGAGGCAGCGATGAGCTACGAGCGTCCGCGTGTTGAGACGCGGGTTGATGAGCACGAGGGACAGTTCTTCGTTGCCACGTCCACCGATGGTGTGGCGTGGTATCCGGTGAACGTTCCGTTCCCTACGCGCGAGGCAGCGAAGCGGGTTGCGGTCGCGATCCGTGTTGCCGCGCTCGCACGGTTCGAGGTGACGCGATGAAGCGGGTGATCGTGGCGGTGGTGGCGGCGCTGATACTTGGCGTCGTCACTGCGGCGCAAGCAGCGAGCGCGCCTGCTGTCGCCATCGAGCTGTTTGGCGGACCTTTCGAGGTCCAGCCAGCCGCGCTGACGCTTTCGGGTGATGGTGCGTTCTTCATCGCCGGGGTGGGACCTCGCTACGGCCAGATCACGTGGGACTACTGGAACTCCACGTCGGCGTCTGGGACTGGCGTAGCCTGGGCGGATGACTGTCGTCCGGACTGTGCTGATGGAACGCATCACGGCTTCCGGGTGCATCTCTGGCTGTGGCGTCCCGCGCTGCTGAACGGCCGGACAGCGTTCACGCGAATGAAGATCGTGTACCTCCACAACGTTCCGGTTCACGGGCGCAGGGTCACGTTCTGGTACTACCGCGATGGGTGGCGGTGATGAGCCGCGCGATCAGGCTACTTCTTGTGATGCTGGCACTGCTCGGTGTCGCCTCCACTGCGGCGCGAGCAGCGCGACTGCCTACGGCCCCCACCGGGACGAGCGCCACTTGTTGCTACCTGACCCACCCAGCGCAAATCCGCCCTGGGTTAGGCGGGACGTTTGTGTTCGGCGGCATTGGCCCTCACTTGGGCAACATCGACTGGACCTACTGGAACGCCAAGTCGGCGGCTGGCACAAGCATCGGTTGGCAGGGCAGTGATTGCGACCAGAGCGGCTGCGGTGCATGGCGCGGTTGGCGGGTGCGGCTGTGGCTGTACCATCCGGTACTGCTGAACGGCCGGTGGAACTTCACGTCGCTGAAGTTCGCGTACCGCAACAACGTCCCGAAGTACATGGCAAGGGACGTGTACTTGGTCTGGAACCAAGGGTTCTGGCGGGACGACGCAAGCCGGTCATGAACCGCGAGCAGGCCAAGAAGCAGCGTCAGAAAGCGTTCGAGCGGCTGGCCGGGGGGTCAGCCGCTCGCGTTGACGCGCTGCTGCACGCCATCACAGTTGCGCAACTAACGACCGACCTCGAAGTTGGATCGTTGCGCAAAGTTTTGATCGCGGAGTACGAGAGCCACCTGTATCACCAGGCTCGCGCGGATGGTGCGGAGCACCAGGCAGCGTTGGGAAAGTCCCGGCAGGGGCGCAAGCAGGTGGACGCGCTCGCGGGGTGGACGTGATCAGAAGGACGTGGGTGCTCGTCCTGGTCTGGGTGGCCATCGGCTCCCGGACAGTTGAGCGGATGCGGTTCGTGCTGGGGCTCGCGCTGTCGGCGGGGCTGGTGCTCGGCGGCTGCTACGGGTACGCGCTGCTGCGCTCGACCGGGCTGGCCTGATCCGAGGTGACCGGTCCCGACGGGTTCAAGATCGGGACCGGTCTTTCTCCTCGGGTAAGTGGGGTGCTACTCGTCCTGGTCCGGGTCCGAGGGCTCCGGCTGGGTGGGCTCAGGCGCTGGCGTTTCGGTGTCGCCCGTGTCGCCTGTGTCCGGGACGGTCGGGTCTGGGGCGGTCGGGTCCGTCGGGTCTGTGGTGCTCACAACGCTCTCCTCGGTAGTGGGGGGCTCTAAGCGCTCAACGCTAGCTGGTCGGCGGGTGTTCGTGCAGTCTCCCCAAGCTGTGCTGTGAGCGTCCACACGCGGATCTCAGCGCCCTCAGGCTCACCAGGTTCGGCGAAGACCTTCTCCACGTGGGTGGTGCAGTTGCGGGAATCGTCGCGCCACACCACGCCGGTCAGCGCGTCCTCGGTGGAGCGCATCAGCTTTGTCGCGTCCGGCGCGGTCGCGGGGTACATCGGTGCGCTCGGGAGCAGCAGCCCACGGTTTCGACCTTGACCGTAGTGCCCCGGTCCACGTTTGCGGATCAGGGTGACCTCGACGTACAGCGGCCCGTCCAGCAGCTCAGCTCCGCCCATCGCTTCGTGCCCGGCCTTGGCGACGGCGGAGCGCCAGTGCTTACCACCCTCACCACTGTTGTCACGCACGAACGTTTTGATTTTGCCTGTTTCGTCGGTGACAGGAATCTTGGTGCCGTTGGGGCCTTTGCGGTAGATCACACCTGTGTCTTTTGAGCCACCGGGGGCGCAGCGACCCAGGACGCGGATCTCGACATCAGGTTCGCGGTCTGGCTGTTGGATGCGCATGCTGTGAGTCTACGGATCGAGGTGGATGCCTCCGAAGAACGTTTGACCGGCGTCCGTCAACTCCCACGTTTCGTTCATCACACCCGCGCCCACACCAGGTCGCGTAAGCCCAGTCTTCTGCACCAACGGCGGGTCGTAGCGCACCGTTGGTGCTCCGGGTCCCAGCTCGTTCAGTCGCGGCGACACCGAGGACCGGTCCACCCCCAGGTGATCAGCAATCTCGCGGGACGATGCTTCCCCGAGCACGCCGAGCGCTACGAGCACATCCCGGCGCGAGCGGGACTTGTCAAGACTCGGGTTCAGCGCTGCTTGGCGAGCTGTCTGAGGGTCAGCGGTGCGGACAGCACCAGGGCCGCTCAAGTCCGGTCCGTCGCTGGGATTGCGCGGTCGGTGCACCAATCTCATGGCACGACTCCTCCTCGTCGCGTAGTTCCTTCAGGCATCGAGGTTTGGCGACCACACCGAACTCCTCGCCTCGGTCGGTGGAGCGCGATCCTACGCCTTTGGGTCGCGTTACGTCTGCTGCCAAGCACGTGTTGGGCGCTACCATTCTGGGTACCCCCGACCAGGAGAGACAGCATGAGCAACTCACGTCGCCGACGGCGAGAACATCCCCTCGGCGAGATTGGCCGAGCCCCAGACATCGCGCCCTACCACGCCTGCATTCGCTGCTGGAAGGGCGACACCGAACGTGGGTTCATCGTCCAGGGCGACGCGGAGTTCATGGCCGCAGCAATCCACGTGTTCGCCGAACTCGGGATGGACGAGGCGTTGGGAGTCGCGCAGCACGTGTTCCGGGAGCGCGGTCAGGACTTCGACTCGCGGCCCGTGAACGTCGTCCGCCTGTGCCGTGGGGGCGCGAAGAAAACCGGCGCTCGGGTGTACTCCGTCTCCACGTTGGCTGAGGGTGGGGAATTCCCCGGCCTCATGCAACCAGACGACTGAGCCTCTAAGCAAACCCACCTGTGGACCACGGCAAAGCCGCGCGTAGGCTCTTAGCTGGCTGCTACTCGGCAGCGAACCTAGGTGCCACGCCAGGGGCCGATTCCCAGTAAAGAAAGACCCCCGGCGGGCACCGTAAACCCAAAGGAGGGCTCACCGATGAGCCTACCCTCGGCTGGCGGCGCAGCTCCAAACGGATCGTCCTCGGCGCAGCGACTGGCTTACAGGCAACGGCATGCAGCAGCGGACAAACGCGAGCGGCGCGAGCGCGTCGATGCGCAAACCCCGGACGAGAACACGCGACGGCGACGCTACTACGACAGCCTGTCGTGGGCACGACACTCCTGCTGCGTCTGCGACAACCCGCGTTACGTTTTGCATCACGGGGCATATCGCGTCCCGTGGCCCAGGGAGATCGGGGTGATGGCACCACTTTGCCCCTACCACCACGAGCTGTTCCACGTCGAGCAATGGCCGCGCCTGAAACGCGCCGGGTTCACGCTCACGCAAGCGACGCTGTTCATCGCCGTCCACGGCCACGGCGGACAGCTATTCCTCGCAGCCACCGCTGGCGCATCACCCCAACTGTCCCTCCTCGACCAGGAAGCAAGCTGATGACTGACGTGATCGACACCTGGCTCACCCCCCAAGACGCGCTCAACATCTGCGAAGAAGTCCAAACCACCCTCGCGAGCATCATCACCACCGAAGCCACCGAAGGCAGACTCTGGACCGGCCCAGCAGCACCCCTCTCAGACGCCTGGGCCAAACTCATCTACATCGAGGAGCACCTACGCCAACTCGCCCACCACCCCCAATCCACAGGGTTCGAGGACAACGGCTGACCGAGAGCGCACTGCCCCCCACGACGGGGGGACAGCACTCAACCACAGGGACTGAGGAATCCGTGTGCCGAGATGCCACGAGAGTCAAACGCGCCCAGGTCTGCCTTTACCGCTCCTCTCGCGCTGCCTGGCCCAAGGGCCAACAGGACGGGAACATCTGGGGATGAACCCCTTCCGGCTCATCGGTGCCGGTTACGCAGAACCACGACTATCACGACTGGCAGCATCCTCGGGGGTCCACTCGGATCTCTGCCCTGATGTCCGTGGGAGGCGCTAGGGTCTGATGCCTCCTTGGGCTCGTTGTTGGTTCTCCGTGGTAGGAGTGGTAGGAGCTTCAGGGCAGATTCTCTCCGTGGCCCAGGTGTCCTTCTGCACCTGGGCCACGCTGTTTCTACTCATCGAACATCGCGACCGGCAACTGATAACGCCGATCCATCCGACCCTCGCACCCATCGTGCGTCACCCCAGGAATCCCCTCCAACGCATCCCGGATCGTACGGATCTTCGGAGCTTTGTCCGCAGGCCACATGTCCTGGAGGTCGTACGCGGTCAGGGGTTTGTCTGCTTGCTTCAGCAACCCGTGGATCACCTCGCGAGCGTTCAGACGCTTGGGTTTGACCGCGCGATGAAACCCCGTCAGCCGGTCGAACATCACACCCCACTTCGAGTTGACCGGCATCGTTTCCGCGACCTCGCCGTCGCGATCCTTCCACAGATGGAACAGGGAGAACGCGCCATCCTCCGCTGTCTGCGGGCGCTCCAGGCCAATCAGGATCTCAGCTCCCCACTGGTAGGCCGAGCTGCCGAACAGGTCGTGCGGGGACAGCGACTGGCGGGCGTTGGGTTTGCGGCAGTGCATCGGTAGCAGCAAAGCGAACCCGTAGCGCTCACGCCAGTCATCGAACCGGCGCATCAGCTCCGTCGCGGCCTGCGTGTCGTTCGGATCGCCACGGTGCAGCTTGTACAGCGGATCGGCGAGCACGATGTCGTACCGGCCCTCCACAAACGTCTTCTCCATGAACTTGATCGCGTCTTGATCAGAGTCGAGCGCGAGCCCGTCCGGGACACGGAGATACTGGACGTTGGGATTTTCCTCCAGACCCGTTTCGCGGAGCACACGTTTGATGCTTTTGGTGCCCTGCTCCACGTCCACGATCAACGCTTTGAGCCCACCCCGGCCATGCCAGTGCGAGTCGAGAAAGTCGGTGCCCTTCACCGCGCTCGCGACCATGTGCATGGTCAACGTCGTCTTCCCATGCCCCGTGTGCCCGCCGATCACGACGCGGTACCCACGGAAGATCAACGGCCCGAGCAAGTATCCGTCCGCGTTGGGGTCGGGTAGTCGCATCACCTCAGGCGCAGTCAGGATTTGAAGACGCTCCCTTCGAGTTTCACCGGCCGGAAGGAGCTGCCCGAGCTTGAGCCCAGCTTGCACGTGGTCGGTCACGTCCTTGCCGACGGCGGGCTGAAGCATCGTCACGTTCGCGCCGACAGCTTCGAGGGAGCGTTGGACCTGTTCGGCGTGCTCCTGGCCGTGGCGTTTGCCGGTTTTCGGGTCTTCAAGGTCTACGTCCTGGATGATCGCGACCTTCGCGCCGCGCAGCACCGCGCTGTACTCCTCACGCCACTTCCCAGCCCCACCGGGGCACGTTGTCGCGATCTGCTGCTTGGCCTCCAACGTGTGCACGTCCCGTTCGCCCTCCACGATCACGATGCCCTTCCCGGCCTTGACCGCCTCGATCACCTGCGGGAGGCGGTACAGCACCCGGCGCACATCCCCGAGCGTGTACTCCCAGCCGCCGTTCCCGTTCGGTCGGCGTTGTCGAAACCCCTTCGGGACGGTGCGTTGCACCTGGAACAGCAGCCTGCCGTCCTCGTCCACGTAGTCGTAGCTTTCGACCACTCGGCGTTGGACGGGCTTGGCGGGTTCACTGTCGCTGCTGGGCTCGAACATTTCGGTCAGGGGAATGTGGAGCGCGGCGGCGATCTCATCGAGCGTGCATCCGGCGTGGCAGAACACGAGCGCGCGACCATCATGCCCTTCGCCGAGGTGGAAGCTGGGGTTGCGGTCTTCGTGGGCGGGGCAGAGCGCATCCCAGCCGCGTTGTTCGTTGCCTCTGGGGTTCAGGTCAAGCGCCCAGAGGTGGGCAAGCACGCGGTCAACGGCTTTAGAGGGCATGGCAGAACCTCTCCGGTGGAGTGAAGATGTGGAGCGCAGCCCTCCTCCCACGGAGCACACGTCGTGTGCTGTGAGCTAGCGGTGTTTGGAACCTACCGCGCATGGCCCCCGCCTGCAATCCGAAGTTCCCGCTCTTTGCGGAGGTTTTATTCGGCCGGTTCGGCGGAGAGCACCAGACCGTGATGGCGGCGCTCAGTCCCAACCCGGAACCCCCGGTCTTTGATCGGAGGGAAAGCGACGTACTCGACCTCGATCTCCAGGACGACCCTCACACGGTCACCTTCGTGGAACTGTCCGTCAACGCGCAGCGATGGCACGGCCCCGAGCTTCAGGGTCGAGAACGCCAGGTTGTACTCGGAGCCAAGATCGAAGGTCAACTGTTGCTGGCTGCCTGGAAGCGCCGACCCTTCGAGGGTGTCCGGCTCCATGTCCTCGATGGACACGAACTCGCTGTCTGGTTGATCGCCGTTCAGTGGCTGCTGCTGGTCTGCGTTCTTCTTCGTCGCCATCGCTGTCTCCAGGCTCGTTGGTGGATGAGGGCAGCCCTGGCGCGGGGTAGTAGCGGGCGATCCACCAGTCGAGGTCCAGCTCGTTGATGAACTGGACGTTCTCAGCAGTCAGTTTCTGGCGCGGAATCCGTCGCAGCGCGCTGGTGTGGCGCGAGTGGCATAGCTCACAAAGTGGCATACCGCAGCGGGGGTCCCAGAACAGTGATCTGACGTTCAGACCACGGTCGCGTGCGACCCGGCGCAAACGTTCGCGGCTGATGACATGGTGGCCCTGTTTGGCCCTTCTGGAGCCGCACACAGCGCAGGGACGTGCCGGACGACCAACCACCCTTCGATGCCACTCGTGTGCGCTTAGCGTGTCGCTCACGCGCTCTGACGGGTGGTATCGGGGGGTCGGGTCGGTCGGGACATTCTCGGCACCATACGCTGATCTGCGACGGGTGCGGGAAACGAGTTTTGATGCTGTCCGGCGTGGGTGGAATGATCCTTAGACCCGACCGAGGATGACTGTGCAGCTCCCCTATCCGAAGGCGCTCGAAGCCTTCCCGACCGTCCGTCAGAGCGTGCTGTCGCGCTTTGATGAGTGCGGGTTAGCGAGCAAGTTGGATCAGCAACTCCGGAAGTCGTGGTCGGACGCGGCGTCGGGCCGGGGGATCATCTGGCACCGCGCGGCAGCGAAGATGCTGCGGGAGATGGCGGCGCACGGCGAGGATTCCATCGAGGTGGATGTCGCGCTCGCGATCCTCCTCGAAACGTTGCGTCAGGACGACGTGCCGGTCGAGGAGCTGGTGAACATCCCGATGCGCGAGATCGCTGATCTGGCGTGGATGACGAAGAAGTTCGCGGGCGAGACGCGGTGGAACATCGCCGGGCTGGTGGACATCGAGCAGCGGCTGTCGTGGACGGTCACCTACCCCAACCCTCACGGCGGGTTCGTGGACCGGGAGATCACCGGCCAGCTCGACGCACTGTTCGCCGAGGGTGTGGAGCTGGATCGCGGGGTCGTGATCGACTACAAGACGGGGTGGTGGCTGCCACCGCCGTCGGAGATCAGCGAAGGCGGGTTCTTCCAACAGCGGTTCTACGGGCTGCTGGTGTTGCGCAACCACCCGACGTTGAACTCGGTGACGTTGCGGGAGTTCTACCCGCGCTACTCCCAGCCGCGCGAGGCGACGCTGTACCGCGATCAGCTTGACGAGATCGAGGAGGCGGTCACCGCGCTCGTGGAACGGTTCGACCGGTCCTTCGAGGAGGACCAGTGGAGCCCGTCGCCGGGGAAGCACTGCTCGTACTGTCCGCGTCCGACGGCGTGTCCGATCTTCCCGACCGCGCGGCGTTCCGGGCGGATCTCCTCGATGGAGGAGGCTGGGACGGTCGCGGCGCAGGTGCTGGTCGCCGAGGCGGCGATCAAACAGAACAAGGAGGCGCTGAAGGCGTGGGCGAGCGAGCACGGCCCGATCCCTGTCCGTGACGCGAAAGCGGACCGTGTGTACGGGCATCGTGTGACGCGGCGTGTGGAGCGTCCCACTCGTGAGCAGATGGAGCGGGCGATTCAGACCGGCGAGACGCTGGATGACTTGTATCGTGAGACAGTGAGCACCAGGTTCGAGATTCACATTCCGAAGCCTGACCTGGAGCCCGAGGAAGACCCGGATTTGCTGGAGCGACTGGAGCGCTCGATAGCGCTCGCCAACGAGAGGAAACAGGACGATGGCTAAGACCGAGGTACAGCCAGAACCCCCAGAGAAGTACGAGCCTGAGCCGAGCAGCCAGGTGGTGCGGCTGCCGATGCCGTTGACGACACCGGCACGATTCGGGTTCGATAACGAGCAGCTCGCGTTGATCAAGCAGACCGTCGCGCGGGGGGCGGACACCCCGGCGCTGCTGATGTTCCTGGAGCTGACAGCACGCTACAAGCTCGACCCGTTCGCGGGGCAGGTGTATCTCGCGAAGATGCCGGGGCGTGACGGGGAGCCGCCGAGCTACAAGACCATCGTCGCCAGGGACGGGCTGTTGGTGATCGCGAACCGTTACGAGACGTTCGGGGGGATGGAGGGCGACGTGATCTACGCCTCCGACATCATCGCCCGCACCCCGCAGGGGTTTGTGCACACGTACGCGCCGATTGAGGCGGAGCAGCGGATGAAGCAGCAGATCATCGGGGCGTGGTGCCGCGTGTTCCGGGAGGGTCGCGTGCCCACGTTCTTCTTGGCGAAGCACGCCAGCTACAAGCGTGGCAACAAGAGCTGGGGCAACTACCCCGACGCGATGATCTTGAAGGTCGCCGAGAGCATGGCGTTGCGCAAAGCGTTCTCGATCACCGGGCTGATCCCCGAGGATGAGATCGGTGCGCGGTATGACGAGGAGCGCGGTGGGATCGTGGAACAGGAGCCCGTTTCCCAGGAGCCGGACTGGGGCACCGACCCGGATCTCGCGAAGCGGTTGCAGATCGCGTTCGCGGAGGCAAACCGGGTGCGGCCCGGCAGCTTCCTGCCGCAGAAGATCCGGTTGACGCTCGCGGGGGTTGATCAGCTCAAGCGGACCGAGATTCTTCAGCAGGTCGTTGACTTTGTGCTTCGTAACGGTGGTGAGATCCCCATTGAGGGCGAGGTCGTTGAGGAAGTATCCGCGTAAGGTGGGCTCCGGCGTCCACCTGGTGGGTAGTGGGTAGCGCCAGCCGTCCCCGGCCACCACGGCGGACGGCACCAGTAGATCCGGTCTGTCTGATTCACGGCAAGCGGTGGAGCGAGCATGAGGGCGGTCGCTGCTTGTAC
>Ga0210397_10000425_pt1 | contig 28586 bp, 17 predicted proteins | sample IncBWH2OmetaG_FD_160126 | JGI IMG/M metagenome (GOLD analysis project Ga0210397, IMG submission 160126) | Forest soil microbial communities from Barre Woods Harvard Forest LTER site, Petersham, Massachusetts, United States - Inc-BW-H-2-O ...
TTCCGCCGTCTTCGTTTGTCAAAAGCGAGCTTCCCCCGGCTAAGTCTGATGCGGAGAACAGCTTCGTAAAGTCTCCGTCGAGCGCAGGTTTTACCCAACTTCTTCAAGCCCTCGGCGAAAACCCTGACGAGCCATCTGCAACAGCACCCCAAATACAGACAAGTGCGGCACCGTCCCAAACGCCCTCATCTTCCGCTGCCTCGTTCACCCGTCTCCTCAAGGCTCTTGATGCCGATCAGGCATCACGGCCAACTGCTCCGATCACTGCTCCTCCAATCAATGCCCAGTCGACGCAGCCTCAGGCCCAGAACCGGTACGCAATGGCCGAGAGTCCAACATTGATTCAGCCAGAGGTAGAGCCTGCCAAAAGTGCTCCACCCGGCGCCGCAACCACGGCTATCTTTCAGTCTCCCTCCATCTCAAAAGCACCCGCCAGCGAGCCGGTAGAACCGCCGCCTCCACCCGCTGGTTCGTTCACACAGTTGTTTCAGGCGCTCGATCCCAAAGCCTCAGATCAACCTGCGCAACCCGCTCAACTTCCCGCATCCGCTTTACCATCTGCGGATTCGCCGAAATCCCCTGGCACCTTCACGCAGTTCTTCCAGGCAGTCGAGCCGCCTAAGCCTCCAGCCTCTTCACCTGCACCTACTGTGGCGGCTCATCAGCCAGCCGCCCCACCGCCTCCCGCGACTCCAGCTGCTGGTAGTTTCACTCAGCTATTTCAAGCGATCGATCAGGGAAACTCCGCAGTCATGCCGCCCACTCGGCCTGAGCCTCAAGCTCCCGCGACAGCGGCAGTTTCAGAACCGGACTCTCCCGGCAGCTTCACTCAGCTTTTTCAGGCCGTTGCTTCCAATGCGAACGAGCCCTCGCCGGCTGCGGCCTCGAAGTTGTTCGATCCATCACCCGGTCTTGCGCCTACTCACACAACTCCTCCCGGAGGCAGCTTTACCGACCTCTTTCGAGCCGTCGACCCAGCAACCAATCCCCAACCACCTACCCCAGTCGCGCAGCGACTACCCTCCACGATGGCCACTGCGCCAGTAGACAATCCGGAGCCGCAGTCCCGGTCCAGCTTCACCCAGATCTTTCGGGCGATTGAAGGCACTCCAACGCCAAGCGGCAGTCCGGACCCATCGCCGCAAAACTGGGGACGAGTCCCTCAATCGCAAAGCAGTCCCATTGCTCCGCCTTACGCTTCGCCCGCCTCTGAAGCGCCACGCTCAGAAGGGAGCAACTTGACCCAGTTGCTTAGGAACCTCGATCAATCCGCTTCAGTCGAACCTCCTCCTGCGCCGTCTGCCAAAAAACCAGACGCCTTCACCTCGCTCTACGGCGAGCGGCAATTTCCGAATCCAGTAGAGCGAATGCAATCTGCATCTCCCGCGGCGAATGTTGGTCAGCCACCCAGACCCGACTTCGCCGCCACGCCTGGACGAACCGAATCATCCGATCCCGCAGCTGGAGGTGCCAGCGATTTTACTCGTATCATTCAAGCCTCGTCTCTAAGGGAGCAGGCGCTGAAGCAGGGAGGACAAGCCGCCGAAGCTCCAAAGCCAGCCGCCCCAGCCGTCCCGGCCACTCCTCTACCGTCGGCGCCGCAGATCCCTGGCTTTCCCGGTGCAGCCCCACCGCAGTTTCCTCACCCCAGCGTTCTGCCCCCACTCAACTTTGGGCAGGGCAACGCGATGCCCCCGGCTCAGCCTTTCCGAGCCCCGAATCTCGCGCCCCCACAGTGGATGCCGCCCGCACCACAACCGCCCACACCGCCGGCGCCAGCCAAAGCTCAGCCCCTTCTTCCTCTGATCCTGATCGGAGTTATCTTCGTCCTGGTCGTTGTCTTGGTTGCCGTGATCTTTCTGATGAAACGCTAACTGCGACTCAGACCTCGCGGGCGGCAGGCAACAAAATAATCAGTTCCATGGCCGGATTCAGCAGCTCCGACGGAGCATGGACCGCAAAGTTACGTGCACGCTTCACTGACTCCCACTCTGTTCCCTCCTGCTCGATCGAGAAGTAGTGATGCCGCAGCTTTACCGGAATTGCACGAGGCGGAGTCTCGGCATACCGTAGCCGTAAGCCGGGAAGCGCTTGCCTCACCAGAGCCTCAACATGTCCAGCCGAACCAGCCTTTAACAGTCTCGGTACCCGGTCGATCAGATCCGCGTCGCGCACATCGGCCGACACGGCAAGATAAAAACGCGAGCCTTCAAAGTAAGAGTCCTTATCAATGGAAGTGGCATAGATCGTATCCCGCATGAACTTCAGCGGAAGCGCGACAAAGTTCGTTGGCACCACCGTGTCCAGCATCACCCGGATCATCCGGTCTAGCTCCCCAAAACAAGCACCCAGGTCCTCATGGTTATAAGCGGGCAGGTCGCGGGGATCGATCTCGTTCGAAAACGATGTCAACGCGCCTGCGAAATCCGAAAGATCCCGAAAAAGTATCTCCGGTTGGACGGTTCCGGCTTCGAGATAATGTCGCAGGCCGGGAAGGTGAGTATTGATGGCATAGAGTAGCCAGAAATTTGCGACGTCGGAAGCGGTAAAGTCCGCCAACGACTGGTTCTTCTGCCGTCGGCCTCCCGCCAGTTGGCTGCTGCGTGTCACCAGCAGCTCAACCATCCCCCGCAGAATCCCCGTCAGGGTGGTGCTTCCATGGCAATCCACCAGCGAAGGAATGTATGCCTGGTCCAGCTGAAACATTCCGGTTTCAGTCCTGATCACTCGTGCGCAGGGGAGCAGGACTGAGCCTTCCAGATTCTCCCCTTCCGCCAGAAGTTGAAGATTCTTGCGGGCAACCTGCACCGGTTTCTCCCCGGTCCCGCTATTCTCGTCGCGTATCATCTGCAGATGCGCAAGATAGCGCGTGCTCACCCTGCCTCGTTGCAACGATACATTCATTCCGCCTTGCAGATACTCAGGAATCGCGAGGTAAAACAGACAGGACTGGCGCCCGTCGCGAAAGCACTCTTCCAGCCGTCGCGAAGGAGGCGCAGGGTCCGATCCTGGAATATCTACCGGCAGCGCATCGGGAAACACCCCAACTGCCTGCATCACCGCCAGATTTCCTTCGGCCAGCGCCTTGGTGTCGAACTGCAGGGAAAGAAACCCCCACGACTTCGAAGCCAGCGAATCCAGATAGAATCGGACCGTATCCTCAACGAAACGTTCCTGGGCCTGAAGATGCTGTGGCGACAGAAAGGTGCCTTTGGACCAGATGACCGGCTGTAGTTGTCGCACTTTGGCTAATCCCCGTTGTGCTCTCCACTATCCACGATGGTGAACACTTTTTCAATCTACCCGACTCTGCCGCTGAAACTTGCACAATTTTCCGTCGTTGGGGCGGGAATTCTTCCTGTCCCAACTTGTCTACAAACTGTGGGAAGACAAAATCTTGACTTGTGGTTTAGTCTGTGGTCAATTTAGGTGCACCCCTTACGCGATACAGAAGCAGGTATATATGGCTAGAGAGAGTACACAGCACAAGTTAGACCGTGTCCGGTCACCGCGCGTTCACATCACCTACGACGTCGAAGTTGGTAACGCAATCGAGATGAAAGAGTTGCCCTTCGTCATGGGAGTGCTGGGCGATTTGACCGGCCAGCCCGAAACTCCGCTTGCCGCCCTCAAGGAGCGGAAGTTCGTCGAGATAACTCCAGATAACTTCGATAGCGTTCTCAAGGGCATGGCCCCCCACCTGGCCTATTCGGTCGAAAACAAGCTCAGTGACGACCCGAATGCAGGTCAGGTCAAGGTCGACCTACACTTCGAGAGCTTCGACGACTTCTCGCCTGAAAACGTAGCGAAGCAAGTCAAACCCCTCAAGGATCTGCTGGATCTCCGCACCCGTCTCTCAGATCTCCGAGGTACCCTGCAGGGCAACGACAAACTCGACCAGATGCTCTTCGATGCGGTCTCGAGCACCGAAGATCGCGACCGGCTGCGTGCTGAGGTCAAGACCGCCGCCAAGGAGGAAGACAATGGCTAGCCCAACCAAGGCCGCAGCGGCCGCAGCACCTGCTACAGGTGCTACAGAAGAAGTTTCGCTACTCGATCAGATTGTCTCCCAGGGGCGTTTCAATCGTGATGCCAGCTCGCTCCAGCGCGGAAAAGATCTCGTAAAGGAGTTCGTTAGCCAGGTGCTGGACGGACAGATGACGCTGACCAAGGATGCGGAAGCAACCATCAGTGCTCGCCTCGCACAGATCGATCGGCTTATCTCGCTTCAGCTTAACGAAGTAATCCATCACCCGTCGTTCCAGAAGCTTGAAGCCACCTGGCGCGGCATCAAGTACCTGCTCGATCAGAGCGAAACCGACGACCAGCTCAAGATCAAGGTGCTCAACGTTTCCAAGAAAGATCTCCTGCGCGACCTGCAACGCGCGCCCGAGTTCGACCAGAGTGCCCTCTTTAAGAAAGTCTACGAGGAAGAGTTCGGCGTCTTCGGTGGCGCTCCGTTCGCTGCCCTTGTCGGCGACTACGAGTTTGGCCGCGGCCCAGAAGACATTGAATTACTCGAGCGAGTTGGCCAGGTGGCCTCGGCCGCTCACGCGCCATTCCTCTCGGCAGCTTCACCGGAGTTGCTCAATCTCGGCGATTTCACCCAACTAGGCGCTCCGCGCGATATGTCGAAGATCTTCGACAGCACCGAGTACGCCAAGTGGAAGTCCTTCCGCCAGTCCGATGATTCCCGCTATGTCGCCCTGACACTGCCCCACATCCTCATGCGCCAGCCTTACGGGCAAGAAACCAAGCAGATCGAGGCGTTCAACTTCGAGGAAGGCGTTGACGGACGTGATCACTCCAAATATCTCTGGGGTAATGCGGCCTTCGGTCTAGCCGCCCGTCTCACCAACTCGTTTGCGAAGTTCGGTTGGTGCGCTTCCATCCGTGGAGTTGAAAACGGCGGCCTCGTCGAAGGTCTCACTGCTCATAACTTCCGCACCGATGAAGGTGACATCGCACTCAAGTGCCCGACTGAAGTGTCCGTTACTGACCGGCGCGAGAAGGAACTCGCCGATCAGGGGTTTGTCCCCCTTGTGCACTGCAAAGGCACCGACTATGCCGCATTTTTCAGCGTCCAGACTGTCAACAAACCGAAGGTCTACGATAAGGCGGAGGCCAATGCGAATTCCAAACTCTCCGCCCAGTTGCCTTATATCCTCGCGATGTCGCGTTTTGCCCATTACCTCAAAGCCATGATGCGCGACAAACTCGGGAGCACCATGAGCCGATCGCAGGCTGAAGCCTTTCTTAACCAGTGGGTGATGAATTACGTCGTCGCCGACGACAATGCGTCGCCGGCGGCCAAGGCCTCAAAACCCTTGCGCGAGGCGCGCATTGAAGTGATGGAAGTTCCTGGGAATGCAGGCGCTCTTCGGGCGGTTGCTTTTCTCAAGCCTCACTTCCAGTTGGACGAGTTGACGGTCTCTCTCCGGTTGGTAGCCGACCTGCCTGCACCGGCTGGCAGATAACTACCGGGCCTAATTTTTTTCTTCACGCATGACTTAACCTTGGTAAGCAAAGGAGATTTACATGGCGGTAGATTATTTTCTCAAGCTAGATGGGATCGATGGTGAATCAGCCGATTCTAATCACAAAAACGAGATTCAACTCATGTCCTTCAGCTGGGGCGCATCGCAGGTTACTTCCGTCGCCGGCACCGGTGGTTCCGGCGCAGGCAAAGCCGACCTCAGTGATTTCAGCATCATGACCTTCTTTGATAAGGCGACTCCAAAATTCTTCAAGTCGATTGGTGCCGGGACGCACATCAAGTCCGGGACCATGACTGCAAACAAGGCCGGGGGAGCAGGTAAGCCTTTTCTCAAGATAGATTTCAAGGAACTATTTGTTACCAGCCTCCAGGTCAGCGGCTCCAGCGAAATCCCGAGCGTCTCCGTGTCGTTCAGCTATAACGAGATCAAGATCGATTACTCGGTCCAGAACGACCAGGGCAACTTGGCCAGCACCGGCGCCGTCACCTACAACGTGAAAGAGAATAAGCTTACTTAAATTCTGGCATGACTCCTCTCGAACTGTACCGGTCGGGGGAACTTCGAGCGGCAATCAAGGCGCTTGGTGACGAATTGAGGGCAAATCCTCTCGACATCAAGCGCCGTACTTTCCTCTTTGAACTTCTCTGTTTTGCCGGAGAATATGATCGCGCAGAAAAACAGCTGAATGTCCTGGCCGACACCAACAACCAGGCATTGGCAGGAACTCTCCTGTATCGCAGTGCGCTCCACGCCGAAAAGACCCGTCAGGAGATGTTCCAGAAACGCGATCTCCCCAAAGTCGACTCCGCCGCTGGCCCCGTCTCCGGCACCTGGAACGGAGAGTCGTTTTCCGACCTTCGCGACGCCGACCAGCGAATCGGAGCGAATCTCGAGGTCTTCATCGCTGGCAGCTACACCTGGATTCCGTTCCACTATATGAGACGTCTCGAAATCGAAAAACCGGAAAACCTACGCGACCTCATCTGGGCGCGGGCTCGTGTTGAGACCAGTCCGGCCTTTCGACTCCAGGATCTGGGCGAGGTTCTCATCCCTGTCCTTGCGCCACTCTCCTCGCAACACCCCGACGAGTCTGTCCAACTCGGTCGAACCACTACCTGGCAGGACGCAGCACCGGAAGACACCGTCGATGAGCTTCCGTTCGGCCAAAGGATGCTGCTCGTCGATGGGGAAGAGATTCCCATCCTGGAGTTTCGCAGCATTCAGTGGAATGCGGCGGAGGAGTCTCAGCATGCCCCTGCGTGAGGACCTGCTCGAGCCAATTCAGGGCGACAACCCCTCCGGCATCGACCTGTACTACGACAAGGTCTTCGATCAGATCAAGGAAGCCAGGGCCGAAGACGATGACGACATGCCCGCCGGAGACTGGTCTCGCGCCCAGAAAAAAGCCGACCACGCCGTCGTCATCAAGCTGGCAAGCGAAGCCATCGCCAAACGCACCAAGGATATTCGCCTCGCAACCTGGCTCGCCGAATCCCACTTCAAGCGCGAAGGCTATCCCATCCTGATTTCCAGCATGGAGTTTCTGAAGAAAATTCAGGAGGAGTTTTGGCCAACCTTCTACCCTGCCATTGAGGAGGACGGTGACATGGGCCGGCGGGTCGGTGCAATGGAAGCCTACGCCGCCCGCATGTACCTGGCGTTCCGAAGCGCTCCAGTTACGAAATCAGGCTTCAACATTTTGCAATATCGTGAGTCGCGCGCCGTTGGCTACGAGGCCGATGCGGCTACCACTGAAAAGATGGAAGCGCGCAATGAAGCCATCCAGCGCGGCAAAGTCACCGCGGAAGACTTTGACAAGAGCTTTGCGTTAACCCCCAAGGCCTTTTACTCCGCAAACGAAGAAATCCTCGCCAACGCACTTTCCCTGCTCGATGACATCGAGCGCTTCCACGAAGAAAAATACGGCAGCGACTACCCGAACCTCGCCAAGCTTCGCTCGTCCCTCGAAGAAGAAAAGCAAGTATTCTCCGCGCTGCTCAACGAGAAACGTAAAACTGAGCCTGATCAGGTCGAGCAGGGTGAGGTCATCGAAGAGCCTGCCGAAACACTCGCAGAAGCTGTCCCCGATTCCTCCGATACTTCTGCCGCTCCTCAAAAACCAACCCGCGCCCGCACCTCGCTCGGCGCTCCAACAACTCCCGACGAAGCCTATTCCATGATCACTGCCTGCGCTGAATTCCTTCGCGCAGCTGACACCTCATCGCCCGTCCCCTATCTCATTTGCGCTGGCCTGCGCCTTGGCGAAACCCGCCAGCAGGGATCCTCTCCAGCCTACGACTTCGCCACTGCCCCTCCGACTGAAACTAGACAAGCCTTCCGCCGTCTCGCCAACGAAGGCAACTGGGACGATCTCCTCAAACTCTCCCTCCAGGCTCTGGGCGACAAAAGCGGTCGCGCCTGGCTCGACCTGCATCGGTATATCTGGCGCGCGGCTCAAGGAGCGGGCTATAACGCAATCGCCGTCTCGGTCGTCGCAACTACCCGTGCGCTTCTTCAGGACATCCCCGAGTTTCGCAACTGGACGCTCGACGACGACACTCCCGCCGCCAACCTCGAAACACAACAGTGGATCGACGCAGAGATTCTGCCGCCGGCTCCAATTGCTGCAACCGAAAGCGACTCGGCCCCTGCAGAAGTAACCGAAGCTCGCTCCCAACCTGCCGAAGTTGAAGAAGAAACCCCCGAGGTCTACGAGGCTGCCCTCGCACTGTTGAAAAGCGGCAAGGCTCGCGAAGCCATCTCGATGCTCGTCCGCGACTCTGAGCTTCAGCCCAGTGGCAGAATGCGTTTCCAACGCAGAGTGCAGGTTGCTCAGCTTTGCCTCACAGCCAACCAAGACGCAATCGCCTACCCGGTCCTGATGGATATCTCCAGTGAGATTGAGAGACGGGGCCTTGAAACGTGGGAGAGTGGCGCAATGCTGGCTCATCCCCTAAGTCTTTTGCTTCGCTGTCTCGACCGGCGAAAAAACTCTGCCGACGACCGTGACGCAATTTTTGCAAGACTATGTCGGCTCGATCCGCAGGCTGCAATCACGTCGGGACGCTAACCTTGGCATGAATAAAGTTGGGGAAGGGATGGGATGGCGAAGAAGACAGAAAATCTCGTAACACAGTCCCTTCTCGATCGTCTTGTGGACGTCGACGAATGGCCCACCACACGCTCCAACTCCATCCGCATGTATCGGGAGTCGTTGAAGCGCGATGTAGAGTGGTTGCTCAATACGCGGCGTCCGCCCATCGACAACATCCAGTCCTATTCCAAATCTGCAGCCAGCGTGATCCATTACGGACTCACCGACATTAATGCCTTCACCGGATCGGCCGAACGCGATGAGAATTCGCTCCAACTCGCCATCGTTCAGTCACTCCGCGAATACGAGCCACGCATTCAGTCTCCGCGCGTTTTTCTCGTTCCCAGCGAAAATACGAACCGGCATCTCCGTTTTCATATTGAAGGTCGCATCCAGTTTGACAGCGTCCCCGAGGACATCAGCTTCGACACCGTTCTCGAACTCACCAGTGGAGAGTACGAGGTAAAGTAGCCAATGCGCGAAGAGATGCTCGAATACTACGAACGCGAACTCACCTACCTTCGTCAGATGGGCGGAGAGTTCGCGCGCAAGTATCCTCGTGTAGCCAGCCGCCTCCTGCTCGACGAAGACACCTCGCCCGACCCGCACGTCGAGCGGCTCCTCGAAGGTTTTGCCTTCATGGCTGCACGCGTTCACCGTCGCATCGACGACGACTTCCCCGAAATTGTCGAGTCACTCCTGAACATTGTTCATCCCGGTTACCTGCGGCCTCTGCCCTCCATGACCGTGGTCGAGTGTCTTCCCGACCCGCTCCAGGGCAGCAAGACCGCGGGCCTCGTCGTTCCTCGCGGCACGATGATGCTCTCGAAATTAACCGTAGACGGCCTTGCTTGCCAATATCGCACTGCCTACGACGTCGAACTATGGCCCTTCTCCGTTGTCGAAGCAGAATGGCGTCAGCCTGAACGCTTGCAGGTCCCCGTTCGCGCAACAGGCGCTACACAGGCAGTGGCCGCAGCTCGCCTTCGTCTGCGTTGTTCGCAGGATGTCGTCTTTCAAGGGCTCCCCGTCTCACGTCTTCGCTTCCATCTCTCCGGCGACGCCAGCGTTGTCTATCCTCTCTACGAGATGATCGCGGCGCACTGCATCGAAATCCAGTTGCGCGATCCTGCAAAACCCACGCGCGTCATCTCTCTCTGTTCCGATCAACTCCACATGGTCGGCTTTGGTCCCGACGAAAACGTTCTCCCTTACGAACGCCGTTCCATGGACGGTCACCGCCTGCTTCAGGAATACTTCGTTCTCCCCGAGAAATTTCTGTTCTTCGACCTAACCGGACTAGAACCTCTCGCCGAGACTGGCCTGGGCCCCGAAGCCGAAATAATCTTTCTCTTCTCGCGCTTCGAGCGTCCCGAACGTCAGCAGGTTCTCGAACTCGGCGTCAACGCACGCACCTTCCGCTTCAGCTGCACGCCTGTCATCAATCTCTTTCGCCATACCGCCGAACCCATCCTCCTCGACCAGACACGGCACGCGTACACCATCGTTCCCGACGGTCGTCACACCGAGATGATGGAGATCTTCGAAATCGAGGAGGTCATCGCCACCAATCCAAAACTTCGTCAATCGGTCACCCTCGAACCCGTCCACACTTACCGCCACCAGATGCGCGACGAGAGCGACATCGCCTTCTGGGCTGCGACCCGCCACCTTAGTGAACTGGGCGAACGCGAACCTTCTACGATGACCATCTCCATTGTGGACCTGACAGGACAAATCCGCGATCATGAGGCAGACGTTCTCACCGTCCGTTGCCAATGCACCAACTTTGATCTCCCCTCGCGCTTCACCTTCGGCGCCGCAGACGGCGACTTCGAAGCCGTAGGCAACGCCGCAGCCCGTAAGCTGACCGCTCTCCGCCGCCCCACCCCAAGTTACGACCCTCCCAATGGCAAAGGCCAGGTCTGGCGCCTCCTCTCGCAACTGTCGCTCAACTATCTTTCGCTTACCGAAGAAGGCCGCGTCGCCCTGCAAGAGATCCTGCGCCTTCACAACTTCACCGACTCCGTTCATCTCGAAAATCACATTGGCGCGATCACAAAGATGAGCTCATCGCCTCATTTTGCACTTGTCGAATCGGACTACGGCCTCGTGCCGGCCCGCGGAACAAAAATTGAAATCGAATTGGACGAGCAACAATTCGCGGGAGGCGGAGCTTACCTCTTTGCCGCTGTTATCGAGCGTTTCCTTGCTGGCTACGCTTCCATGAACAGCTTTTCACAGCTTGTCGCACGTACAAATCAACGAAAGGAGCCTCTGGAAGAATGGCCGCCGAGGGCAGGGAATCAAGTATTGCTTTAGACACCGACGAAGCTCAGTTCCGGATGTTCCGGCAGCTTCTCGACGACGAGCCCTTTCGCGTCGAGTTCTTTCAGGCTGTGCGCATGCTCCAGCGCATGGAAAAAGGCCGCGAATCCGTCGGTTATTTCGTCGCTCCCAGCGGCGAAGCTCTGCGTTTCTCCACCTTCACGTCACTCTCCTTTCCCCCGAGTCAGCTCTACGACATCGAGCGCACCCCATCCGGCCAGTTGCGCATGACCGTTCAGTTCATGGGGCTCACCGCTTCTGTTTCTCCCCTTCCGGTCGTCTACTCCGAGCTCCTCCTCGCGCGCACCCGTGAAAAAGACTTCGCGATGGCTGACTTCTTTGACATCTTCAACCATCGCATCATCTCTCTGTTCTATCGCGGGTGGGAGAAGTACCGTTTCTTCATTGGTTACGAGAAAGATGGCTCCGACGTTCTCTCACCGCGTCTGATGGATTTTCTCGGTCTCGGAACCGAGGGTCTTGGTGGACGTGTCGGTGTTCCGGATATAGCGTGTCTCAACTACGTTAGTCTCCTTGGACGCCACACGCGCACCGCCGCCTCTCTCAAGCGTCTCCTCGAAGATTATTTTGCCGTTCCCGTTGCCATTCATCAGTTCGCTGGAACCTGGCGCACCATCCCCGCGGAAAATCGCACCCGCTTCTCTGGCGTCAATCGCGCAAGCGAGCGTCTCGGTGTCGGCGTCGTCGTAGGTGAAGAGGTCTGGGACCACCATGGTCGCATCCGCGTTGAACTCGGCCCCATGAGCTTCGAACGCTACATCGACTTTCTCCCCGGACATCACGGCCATCATGATCTGACCGCATGGCTTCGGTTTTATTCGAACGGTGCTTACGAAACTGAAGTCAAGCTGATTCTCCATCGCGAAGAAGCGCCCGGCTGTCAACTTGGTGATCAGAGCGATCAAAAACCCAGGCTCGGCTTCGTAAGTTGGCTCAAGACAATACCTCTCCGGCACGATCCCGGAGACGCAACCTATCTGATCCAGTAAGATTTGCAATTCAAGAAAATATAGGTGACAGATGAGTATCAATTTGAAATCGCTGATCGGCAAACTGAATGACGCAACCAGGCAAACCCTCGAGGGGGCCGCAGGACTGGCTGTCACGCGGGCTCACTATGACATCGAGATCGAACACTATCTTCTCAAAGCCCTTGATAGCAGTGACAACGATGTCGCCGCTATCCTTAGGCACTACAGCATCGACAAGTCGCGGCTCACCGCCGATCTCCAGCGTAGCCTCGACAACTTCAAGGCGGGCAATGCACGCACTCCAGCCTTCAGCCCTTCGCTTGTCAAGATGCTTGCCGAAGCCTGGACCATCGCCAGTATCGACTTCGACGCAGGCAAAGTCCGTACCGGCTTCACTATCCTCGCCTTGCTCTCCAATGACGAACTCGCCCGCCTTGCAAAAGATATCAGCCGCGACCTGCAGAAGATTCAGTCAGAGGGTCTCCGGGCCGACTTTTACGATATAGTCGCCAAATCCCGCGAAGTCGATACACCTCTCATGGCAGGTTCGTCCACGGCCTCCGACGGAGCAGGCAGCGGAGATGGACCAGCAGCCGCCAAAGGCAAGACGCCGTTCCTCGATCAATACACCGTCAACCTTACCGCCAATGCCAAAGCAGGCAAGATCGATCCTGTCCTCGGCCGCGATCACGAGGTCCGTCAGATGATTGACATCCTCATGCGCCGCCGTCAGAACAACCCCATCCTCACCGGCGAAGCGGGAGTCGGCAAAACCGCCGTCGTCGAAGGATTTGCGAATCGTGTCGCCCTGGGAGACGTCCCGCCCGCGCTCCAGGATGTCCATCTCCACAGCCTTGACCTCGCGCTCCTTCAGGCCGGAGCCAGCGTCAAAGGCGAGTTCGAAAACCGCCTCAAGGGCCTCATCAATGAAGTTAAATCCTCCACAGAAAAGATCATTCTTTTCATTGACGAAGCTCACACTATGATCGGTGCAGGCGGCACCGAAGGCCAGAACGACGCCGCCAATCTCCTGAAGCCGGCACTCGCTCGCGGCGAACTCCGCACCATTGCGGCGACCACCTGGTCTGAGTACAAAAAATACTTCGAGAAAGACCCCGCTCTCGCCCGCCGTTTTCAGGTAGTTAAAGTTGAAGAGCCCACCGAAGACGTAGCCTGCATCATGCTTCGCGGCATCGTCGCCTCGCTCGAAAAGCATCACAACCTCCGCATCCTCGATGAGGCTGTCTCTTCCACCGTCAAGCTCTCGCACCGCTACATTGCAGGTCGCCAACTCCCTGACAAAGCAGTCAGCGTCCTCGACACGGCCTGCGCGCGCCTCTCCCTCGGTCAAAACTCGACCCCACCGGCCCTCGAAGACACCACACGTCGCATCGACAGCCTCGAAGTCCAGAAGCGCATCCTCGAACGCGAGAACTCTATCGGCGCCAACCACGCGGAACGCATCACGGAACTCGATGCCAAAATCGCCGAGGCAAAAGAAGAATTAAAAGTTCTTCAGGAACGCTGGGAAAAGGAAAAATCCCTCGTCGCCACCATTCGCGACCTGCAGGAGCAGCTTGAAAAATCCTCGTCCAACGGCGCGGCCGACCAAACCGCCACCCGCGCGAAACTCAGTCAGACCGAAGCCGAGCTCTCCGCCCTGCAGGGCGAGCGTGGACTCATGCGCGTCTCGGTCGACGCTCACATCGTCGGAGAAGTCATCTCGAACTGGACCGGGATCCCGCTGGGCAAGATGATGAAGGATGAGATCGACACTGTCCTCACCCTCGACGAGCACCTCAAAAAGCGCGTCATCGGCCAGGATCACGCACTCGCCGCCATCGCCCAGCGCATTGTTACCTCGCGCGCCAATATGGACGATCCAGTCAAACCTGTTGGTGTTTTCCTGCTCGTGGGCCCAAGCGGCGTGGGCAAAACCGAAACCGCCATCGCCCTTTCTGACCTCCTCTACGGCGGCGAGCGCAACATGATCACCATCAATATGTCCGAATTCCAGGAAGCCCACACGGTGTCTACGCTCAAAGGCTCCCCTCCGGGCTACGTGGGCTACGGAGAAGGTGGAGTCCTCACCGAGGCCGTCCGCCGGCGTCCCTATTCCGTCGTTCTTCTCGACGAAGTCGAAAAGGCTCACCCCGACGTCCTCGAACTTTTCTTTCAGGTCTTCGATAAAGGCCGCATGGAAGATGGGGAAGGCCGCGAGATCAACTTCCGCAACACCATCATCATCCTCACCAGCAATGCTGCAACCGATACTCTCGCCAAGCTCTGCGCCGATCCCGAGACCATGCCCGACTCCAACGGCCTGTTGACGGCTATCAAGCCCGAGCTCAACAAAATCTTCAAGCCCGCCTTCCTCGGCCGCCTGATGATTGTGCCTTTCTTCCCCGTTCGCGACGAGGCCCTCAAACAAATCATCCGCCTCAAACTGGGCAAGATCCAAAAACGCCTTGCCGAAACCCACAAAGTCACTCTCAACTATGACGAGCTGCTACTCAACGAAGTCGCCAGCCGCTGCACCGAAGTCGAAAGCGGCGCGCGCAACGTCGACAACATTCTCTCCAACACCATGCTTCCTGAGATGTCCCGTCAGATCCTCAGTCGCATGGCAGAAGGTGTTAGCACTGAAAGAGTCGACATCTCCGTGAAAGACGGCGCAATGACCTACAACTGGCAGGAGGCGGCGGTCGTCGCGTAACTGCCGCCTCACAACCCTCAACTCAACAGCAACCAAACGAACGTGGTAGCGTGAGCATGCCAAGCTATAAACAAACCGCACGATTGATGAAGTTCACCAGTTCTCTCGGTGAGGACGTGCTCCTTATCGAAGCACTGCATGGCTTTGAAAAAATCTCGAACCTATTCGACTTTCAAGTCGATCTGCTAGCCGTTGCCGGTGCTAACGTCGATCCAAAACAAATCGTGGGCACCAAAGTGACAGTGGAAGTCGCTCTGCTTGACGTTCAGGGTTCTCGTTACATCAACGGCCTTGTCGCCTCTTTCGAGCAAATGTCCGGAGACAAGGAGTTCGACGTCTACCGCGCGCAGATCGTTCCGAGTCTGTGGCAGCTTCGGCTCAGCACTAACTGCCGGGTCTTCCAAAATCAGACCGTCATGGAAATCGTAAAAAAGGTCATCCAACCTTACGGTCTCAGCATGGCCGATCAGACGGAAGGGACGTTCCCGCCGCTTGATTACTGCACCCAGTACTCCGAATCCGACTTTGCCTTTATTTCCCGCCTCATGGAGCAGCATGGCATCTTCTACTTTTTCGAACATACCGACGGCGACAACAAGATCATCTTTGCCAACAGCCGCACCCCTTACGCCGACTGTCCTCTTGCTCACAAGGTCAAATACTATCCGGCAACGCACCAGAACGAAGAGAGCTACACCTCGCTGCTCTCTGATTTCAGCGCAACCGCCACGATGGTTCCGGGCCTCCATACCTACTGGGACTACGATTTTCGAACCTACAAAGCTCATCAGATCAGTTCGCAGTCAAGCAGCAGCCCTTTCGGAAAGAATGCGTTTGAAATCTATACCTATCCAGCCGGGGAGGATGGTTACGTCAAAGACACAACCAAGGTTCTCACGACACCCGACCATGGCACTGGATTCCTAACCGCGCAGGCAGGCGCCGCCGATGCAAGCTCCGAAATCTTCCGAGGTGAATCCACTGCGCGCAGCTTCTGTTGCGGGTACACCTTCGAGGTTACCGATCACCCTCGCGACGCCTGGAACCGGACCTTTCTTCTCACTGAAGTCTCTCACCACGCAGACCAGGTGCCGTCGTATCGCTCTCAGCCAGCCGCCGGGACGGGCTACGTCAATCGCTTCATCGCAATCACAAGCGATGTTCTCTACCGTGCGCCCGCTATCACGCCGCGGCCTCACATCTACGGCCCTCAGACAGCAAAGGTCGTGGGCCCAGCCGGCGAAGAAATCTATCTCGACAAATATGGCCGCGTCTGCGTTCAGTTTTTCTGGGATCGGGACCGCAAGCCAAACACTCCGGACAGCACTTGGCTCCGTGTAGGTCAGCCCTGGGCAGGCAACGGCTGGGGGACCTTCTTCTGGCCTCGGGTCAATGATGAAGTCATCGTTCAATTCATCAATGGAGATCCTGACGATCCCATCGTCATCGGCTCTGTCTATAACGGCACGAACATGCCGAAATACCAACTTCCCGAGAACAAGACCCGTACGGGAATCGTAACTCGCAGCAGCAACGGCGGCTCGGCCTCCACCTCCAACGAACTCCGTTTCGAAGACAAGAAGGGCAATGAGCAGATTTACTTCCACGCAGAAAAAGACATGGACCATACCATCGAGAACGACCTCCGCACGACCATCCGAGGCAAAGAATCGCTCATCGTCACCGGTTCCCAACTGGAAAAGATCGGCGGCAACATCGATCTCACCCTAGGTGGCGATCGTCTGGAAAAGATTGGCGGCAGTGCCGAACTCAACATCGGCGCCAACCAAACGGAAAAGGTCGGCGCCAACCTGTCTATCGACGTCGGAGCGAACCACAACCACAAGGTCGGCATGGGCTACGGAGTAGACGCTGGCATGACCGTCTACATCAAGGGCGGCATGAATGTAGTGATCGAGTCCGGACTTGAGCTCACGCTGAAGGCAGCGGGTGGTTTCATCAACATTGGTCCGGCTGGCGTTGCTATCTCTGGAACCCTGGTTCTCATTAACAGCGGCGGCGCACCCGGAGCAGGCAGCCCGGTTCAGACAACGAGCCCTCAATCTCCGCAAGCTCCAGATCAAGCGGACGACGGCACCAAAGGCACCAAAATGTAGGGGAGACTTCACCAAGATGTTTCAACTCAGACAGGAACAATTCGCGGAACTCCGCAGGAAAAAAATCGGAGACGGGCTTATCGCCACGTTTGCCGAAACAAAGACGTCTGCGCGGTGGAGCGAACAGAAAAAATACATCATCGCCTCCGATCCTCTCGAGCATCAGACCCGCTTTGGTTTTGACGATCAGGGCTTCATCGCAGCGGTAGCCAGTCCCCTCGGGCGCCTCTGGCAGATCGCCAACTATCCCGATGGCAAGGCGGCCATCCTTAAAAACCCTGCCGGTCACGAGCTCAGCATCACCTATACGCCCGCAGGGCAGATTAATACCATCTCCAGCAATGGAGCTCCGCGCCTCCAGCTACACTACGACGAATCCGGTCAAAGTGTTGCCGCAAGCTTTCCCGATGGCACTTTTTCCGCGGTCGAGTATACTCCGTGGCGAACTCCTTGCATTACAACCAATCGCCTCGGCCTGCGCGACGTTTGCGAGTACGACGAAAATCGCCGCCTCACCGCGCTTACCGACGGCAATGGCAACAAGACAGCATTTTTCTACGATAAGTGGAATCGTCCTGACAGCACTATCTATCCCAATGAAACTGCCGAGTACTATGGATACAACAAGGATGGTTTTGTCACTAAAATAGCTACAAATGAAACAGCTGTTAATCTCGAGCCTGATGGTAAAGGTCGCCCAACGATTCTTCTGTACAGCGACGGCGACCAGATCAGTTACAAATACGACGACAAGGGCCGAGTAGTCGAAGCATCTTACACAAACGGGACCAGCGAATCTCCATACGTTTGCCTTTTCGCCTGGGGTGACTCTGGCCTTCTCGAATCCGAGCAAAGCGGTGATGACTCAATCCGCTACGAATACGATAAAGCTGGACGTCTCATCTCCGTGACCGGTATTACCGGCGAGAAGATTGAATACGAATGGGATGCCGACTCGCGTCTCACTCTTGTCCGTGACTGGGCGCGTGGAGAACACCGCATCGAATATGCCGCCAACGATCGCGGCAACGCTTTGAACTCGCCCAACGGCCTCAGCACTCTGACTCTGCTCAACAATGTCGGCCGTCCGGAAAACATCGCCGTCTCGGGCCAAGGCAAAACCCTATTCTCACTCGGCTTCGTCTACGACAACGAAGATCGGGTAACCAGCATTCGCGACAGCGCCTTCGGATACCGAGACTTTCGCTACGATCCAGAAGGTCAACTTCTCGCCGCCGACTCTCAGGGAGAGATTCCGAATGAAAGCTTCGTCTTCGACGGCGCCGGCAATCCCATCAGCATCAACGGCACCCATGCCGGCTTCGATCCCGCGAACCAGGTCCTCTCACTGGGACATAGTCGTTACGACCACGACCTTCGCGGAAATCTCCTCTGTATGGATACCGCAAAAGGCCTCTGGCGCTTTAGCTGGAATGCCCGTAACCTGCTGATCCGCGCGGAATCGCCTACCGGCATCGTTACCACCTATACCTACGACGCCTTCGGCCGGCGCACCCGCAAGCAACGGGAGGGTCATACCGTCGAATTCTTCTGGGCGGGCGAACAACTCATCGCCGAAATCATTACCGCTGCGGAAACCGCAATTCGCTACGATTACCTCTACTATCCCGGTTCTTATACGCCGCTTGCTGTGCGTGTCGACGGCGAAATCTACAGCTACCACTGCGATCATCTGGGCAGCCCTCGCATGATCTCTGCGCCTGACGGCTCCACAGTCTGGCTTGCTGGCTACTCCAGCTTTGGCTTTGCCCGTGTCAACCACGGAACCTTCCGCAGTCCCCTCCGCGCCCCGGGCCAATACTTCGACGAAGAGACCGGCCTACATTACAATCGCTTCCGCTACTACTCTCCCGAGCTTGGCCGCTACCTGAGCCGTGATCCGCTCGGCTTGCTCGTCGAACTCAACTTCTACCGTTTTGCCAAAAACAACCCCATCAATAACTCAGACCCTCTGGGGCTAGGTCCCCTCGGGCCGATCGTCCCTCGCCCCGCTCCAGCTTTGGCAAGCGTAGCGGTTCCATCAACACCCGTAGTCACCGCTCCAACCCCGTCTTCACCGCCTGCAATTTCCGGTGGTGAACCTGCGGCCGCCGCTGCGAGCGGTCAACTCAACCCAGTTCTTAGCCAACAAGTCACCCAATCCTGTGTCCCCGCCGTCCCATCGTCTCCCGCTCCTGCAACCCTGGTGTCACCTCTACCGTCTCTCACCGCAGCGACTGCACCCTCTGGAGCTGGAAATTCCATCACCGCAAAACCGGTAGCTCCTGCACCACCAACCGGCCTTAAAGGAACGTAGGAAAATCAATCGCTCTTCAGTCGGATCGAAGAAAGGCTCCCCAAACCCGATATGCCTCCTGCCGCTCGACTCACCGACATGCATGTCTGCCCCATGGTCACGGGAATCGTCCCGCACGTAGGCGGCCCTATTGTCGCGCCAGGCGAGCCCACGGTCCTCATCGAATTCCTTCCTGCCGCCCGCGTTACCGATATGCTCGTCTGCGTCGGGCCACCCGATGTGATCGTCATGGGTTCCTTCACGGTTCTCATTGGAGGTCTTCCCGCCGCGCGCATGGGTGACCAGACTGCTCACGGCGGAGTCATTGTCATCGGCGCTCCCACCGTGCTGATCGGCGAGTCCGGTCAGGCCGGAGCGCTCTCTTCCGCAGCCCAAGCCGGCGCGCCATTTGTTCAGAAGTGCCCCTGAAAATCTCATGAAGTTTCTCGTCGAAATCGTTGCAGGCCCAAGAGCCGGATTGAAGTATCCGCTCGAAGCCGACGCGCTCACCATCGGCCGCAGTCCCGCTGCCTCAGTCCCATTTCCTGAAGACAACTTCCTCTCCGGAACACACTGCTCCTTCCAAGGCACACCCGATGGTGTTCTCCTCCGCGATCTCAACAGCACCAACGGCACTTTCCTCAACGGCCAGCGCATCACGCAATCCCAGCCGCGCCCTGGCGATCTGATCACCGCGGGCTCCATCACTATGCGCATCGTGGTCGAACCCGAACGCCGTCCCCCCAGCGCCGCGCCACCCGCGACTGCGAAGAGAAGCGCCGCCATCTTGACTCAGTTCGCCACAAGCGGAGCGCCGCTTTACTGCCTCCTTGACGCCGCCTGCGATCAGACCATACCCTCGCTGCTCGCACTCGCGCAGGAACAGAAGCAATGTCTCTATGACGGTCAGTCCGCCACCGACCTGGCCAACTGGGCACCTTACCTCATCAAGCTCCCGCTCGACTCACCCTTCACGAAAGCTCTTCTCGACCTCGGCTGGGGCAAAGGCTGGGCGAGTTATTTCACCAGTGCTGCGCCATTCGAAGGGATCCGCCACCACTTCCGAAAATTCCTGATGATCCAGCTGCAGGGAGGGGAAGAGCTCTATTTCCGCTTCTATGATCCTCGTGTTCTCCGCGATTTTTTGCCGACCGCAACTCCCTCAGAAGCAAAGGTCTTTTTCGGCCCTGTCCAGCAATGGCTCATCGAATCAGAAGATCCTCAAACGATGCTCATTCTTGAACACAGCGAAGGCAATCTCGTAACCGCACGCGTCAGCGTCGCCCCGCCGCCGGACTAACGTTTCCCTATTCGCCCTAGTAATTTGCCGGCTCTCTTCCCGCCAATATAAGGATCCGCCATCACGGTCCACTCAGTCCTGACGGTCTCGCTCGCAAACGGCAATAGCTCTTTATTCGCCGCAAGCACTTCCGGTGGAATTACGGTCCCTGCGTTCTTTGCAGCCTGAACTCCTTTGATCTGCGTCGACAAGATTAGGTCCACCGCTGCCAGTCGCCGGTTAGCGAACGCCTTATTCATGGCTCCAAGCGCCGAAGAGTTCTTCGCCTCCACCATCTCCATTACGCTATCCAACTGCCCGGATGCCAATGCCGCATAGGCCCGTCCCAGTTTTTCCATCTGAACCCATTCTTGTTTCCATGCCTCCTGGGACAAAGAGCGCAGCTCCTGAATCTCCGTCGAAGCCGCCGGCCTGCTCCGCATTGTTTGAATCAGACCAATCACCTGCTCATGAAACTCCGCCTGCGCAAACGGCTTGACCGACTCCAGCGCTGCAGCATGTTCCGCGATGCTCTGATCCAACGCACCCTGCGCCTGTTCCAGCATCGTTCGCAGCCTCACGTCGTCGGCAGACTGCAACGCGGAACTGAGCAGCGCTACAGCCTCTTCGTATCGCTCGTCTTTCAACAACGTCTGCCCTTCGTTGTAGATGCGCCCGATAAACTGTTGCCTTTGATCCCGCTGAGCTTCTTCGCGCGCAAAGTCCAGCAGGTAGGTGATCTCAGTCGTCTGCAGAGATCCCTGGCACTGCTCCAACACCGTAACCGCCTCCGAGAACCTGCGCTCCTTCAAGGCTTCTTTAGCCTGCAGCAGGATCGCGTTCCTCATCTCGTCAGCCGCACGCTGTGCAATGCGGTCCTGGATCGCCGCCTCGAGCGTCGTCAGCCTCTCATCACCCGGAAGCTGCTCCAACGCCTTGCCCACCACCTCCAAGGCCTCCATTGGAGCCTTATCCATCGTGGCCCGGCATTGTTTTACGGTTTCCTCGATTAACCGCTTCGCCTCATACTCACGCAAGCGCCGGTCAATCTGTGCCTGGTAGCGCAGCAGAGTCGCATCTGTCGGAGACTTTTCGAGTGCACCGCGCACCATCTGCGCGACCCGCCGGACATCGTCGTACGTCACCATCGCCGAGAGTTGTCCCTCAATCTCGTCGAGGACTCGCCGGCGGTCTTCCTGGAACAAACCTTCCTTTGCCGCGCTCGTCAGGCTCTCCAACTCCAGATTCGAGGGATCAATCTGTTCCGCCTGTTCTACCAGGTTCATAACGGCAAGATAATTTCTCTGCCTCAATAAGTCCTTCGCGGCATCCACTAATGCCTTCACCTTGGCATGTTGCGCCGCCTCTGCTGCCTGCCGCACCAGAGCGTTATACGCGCTCCTCAGACGCGAATTGCTCGTATCCAGGCTAATCGCTTTTTCCACAATCGCCTGCGCGCTCGCATAGTCGCCGCTGCGTTTGGCCGCATCAGCCTGCCGCAGATAACCCAGGATCTGATCGCTCGTCTGCTTTTTGGCTCGCGCCGACCCCAACTCCCGTTCAACGTCCGTATCGCCGGGAATCATCTTCACGGCCTCTTCCAGCAGTCGGATCGCCTGGTCGTAGTTCCTCTCCTGAAGCGCAGCGTCGGCCTGTTCTCGCTTCTCCCGGGCTTGGTCCGCGCGTGCCTGCCTTGTCAGATGCAGGTTCACTTCGACCAGCAACCGCCTTGCCTGCGTATGCTGATGATCCAGTTTTAGCAGTTGAACCAGTGTGTTGCGTGCCGACACAAAATCCGAGCCGGCCGAAAGCTTATTGGCTTCCGTCATCAATTGCTCGGAATAGTCTTTCTTCAGCGATTCTGAAACCGCATAAAGATCGGCGGCCATCTCTTCAGCCGACTGATATCGAGCCTCCGGATCTTTTTCGAGCGAACGGTCCAGAATCACATCCAGCGTCTCCGGATAGTCCTGCAGATGGGCGCTGAGTGGCGGATGCTTTTCATTCAGGAGCTGGCTCACCAGTGCCAGGTCTTCTCCGGGAAAGGGAAGATGTCCCGTCAACAACTGGTAAAGCAGCACACCAGCGGCAAAGATATCCGACCGCCCGTCAAACGGCGCTCCCTTCAAACGCTCCGGCGCCATGTAAGGCACCGTGCCGATCACCCCACCCGTCGCCGTCAGGCTATGGTCGACATTATTGTTCTCCTGCCGTGCAATCCCAAAGTCCAGCAGTTTCGCAACGCCGTCAGGCCGCACAATCACGTTGGCCGGTTTCACATCGCGGTGCACCACATCGTTCTGGTGCGCATATCCCAGTGCGCTGCAAACTTGTTCCAAAATTCGCAGTTTGAAGATCAGCGGTACGGGATGATCTCCTTGGATCAAACGATCCAGAGGTTCCCCCTCAACAAACTCCATCACAATGTAAGGAAAGCCGTCCTGCTCACCCAGGTCGTAAACCGTAATAATATTGGGATGTTTCAGCATCCCCATCTTTTCGGCTTCGCGATAGAACCGCTGCAACATGCCTGCGTCGTTGCTTAGTCCTTCCGTTACCGTCTTGATGGCGACCTGTCGTCCCATGCGCGGATCCTGCGCGCGATAGACCACCCCCATACCGCCGCGGCCTATGGTCGCGAGAATCTCGTACTTGCCGATCGAGGTGGGGTTCGACATGCCTGCTTGGTCCCGGGCCTATTCTTTATTGGGTCGATGCGCGTAGGTTGACTGTATTGCGAATGTTGAAATTCGTGTTAAGGAACCGTGCAGCTTCACTCCGCTCCGTCGTCGAAGTCGAAGGCGTGCAATTTAGATACAGAACGTACAACTCGCCTGCACCATCCAGATCATTGCTCGCGGTCTTGGCTCGCGCCTGGGCGAGAATCTTCTGCGGCAACTCCTGCACCTTATCTCGCGCTGCCTTCACCATCGAATCGCGAGCCTCGATCTCGACATCGGTCATCAGTTGGGTCTCATCCGGGGCAGCATCCAGTTCCTTCAACCCTGTCGTGTCATCCGGCTTGATGTTTTCCAGGATGACAAATTTTTTCGGCTGGTCCCCTTTGATCACGTGGATTGGTTCGCCTAGCGTACTGCCTGCCGAATCGAGAATTCGGAACGACAGTTCGACGATATTCGTGAGCTCAAGTGTCGTCTTCGTGTAGTTATATGGACTTACGATGCTGTCGGTAATTGTCTTCGGTAGTGCATTCATCTTCGCTCGCGCAGTTTGGACTGCATCCTGGGCCGAGGTCAGCGCAGTATTCGCCTCCTGCACCTGTTTCTTATTGTTCTTCAGCTGGGCCACCGACAACGTTCCCTGCGCCTTCTGGAGAGCCAGGTTCGCCGCCTCGAACTCCTGGTCAGCCTTATTCCAGGCGTCGTTCGGAATTTCGCGCGACCCGCTCCGGTACTGCGACTGCAGCGTCTCTTTCTTTGCGGTACGAATTGTGCGGTGTTGCAGAATTTCCCCCACAAACTGGAAGTTCGGCTCCAGGGTTCGCGCCGCACCCGGCAGTATCACCTTCACCGGAAGACCGGAAGTCTCCAATCCTGTCGCAAATGCCTGCTGCAATTGATCGGCAAACCCGGCACTGTCGCGCCGTGAAGTTTGATCGCGGAACAGTACCCCGATCGAAAGCCGCGCCCGCATCTGGTACGCCGACGTATTGGTCGTCATCTCGTCACGAACCGAATCCAGGTTCGGCTTATACTGCGATGCCTCGCTCAGATAAGACCACCCCAGGCCCACTCCAGACGACAACGGCTTATTGAGATACTTCTTCCCCATCTCGACGTAATAAGCACTGATCGTCTCCGACATCACCTCAAGCTTCAACCCGATCTCCGGGTTGTCACTTAGCTTGCTTGCTCGTTGCAGGTAAGCGTAGGCCATGCGAACCCCGTCTTCATCCGCGCGGCCGCGAATCGGCGTATGTGCCGACTGTAATTCTTTAGCGCGCTGCAACGCAGCTTGAACATAAGCATCCTGCAGCGCGTCCATCTGCTCTTTTACCAGCAGACGCTGCGCGTCGTTTAGGTCTGCGAGCACCTCGTATGCGCCAATCGTGTCCTTATCATCCAGACGCGCCTTGCTGATCGCCAGCGCCTTGTCCGCCGCGTCCTTATTCTGAGCCGCCAGCAACCCTGCTTCCGCCTTAGCAAGCTTCGCCTTTGCATCCTCCGTTGGCAAAACCTCCGAAGCTGTCTTCAGATCAGCGACCGCCTCAGTCCAATTCGCTGCTCCTGCCTCCGCATCGCCTTTCTCCAAGTGATACTTATAAACCGCACCGACAATCTGCTTCAGCCGCGGCTCCTCATCCTCAAACGATAGATATTTATTGATCGTCGCGTAAGCCGTATCAAACTGCCGCTGAGTCAACTGCGAGTTCGCCGCCTGAACCGTAGTATCCAACGTCTTCATCTCGGCACTGACGGCCGAAGCCAGCACCAATCCTGGCGGGTACTTGCCATCAATCACGGTCACATGATCCGAAAGGTCCTTCGCGCTCACCAGCAGCGGATAGCCCTTCGTCTTTGCTCGCGTTGCGTCTTGAAATGCCTTCAGCTTTATCGAAGCATTGTCTGAAAGGATCTTCAGCTCTGCCCGAATATCTGTCCGCAACTTGAGCGCAGCCTCATTGTTGCCCTGTACCTCGATAGCCTGGTCCGCTCGTTCCCGTGCAGCCTGTAGTTCCCCATAAGCCGGTGCACTCGACCCGCTCGACTTCTTATACGATGCAAGCTTCACGTTCCCATCACCCACCAGAAGCGTCAGCAGGCTGGCTCGAGCCTGGGTCAAATGCGCTCCCGATGGATACTTCGTCAGGTAGGTCTGCCAAGTCCCGATCACCATGGCTCGGTCCGACAGTACGTACTCTGCCAACTCCGCATCCGTTGCACTGCCGAACACCATCTTCACCCCGGCAGCAAATGGCGGCAGAGTCGTCTGTCCCGCAGGCGAAGATCCCACTACCTGTCCCGTGTATGTCGATCTCTCCGCCAGATCCGCCGCAGTTACCGAAGCGTCTTTGTCGAACTTGAAATTTCCGGGCACCACGCAACTCGGCGCCGCATCGCCCACTCCCGCGACCAGGGATCCATCCGGCAGACGCTCCAGGGTCTTCACCGTCGCCAGATTTACTTTCACCAGATTTTTGTACTGAGATTTGTTGATCCCCGCACCGGCGGTGCACGCGCGAAGCTCTGTCTTGCCGTTCACCAGGAAGTCCGTAACCTGCGCATACGCGAGCTTGCCACTGGCCCCGTACACCAGAATTCCGGTGACGGGGGCGTCTTTTGCCAACGCTCCACGGACCGCAACCAACGAAAATACCAACAGGGCGAAACGCCGCTTAAACGACCCTTGTGGGAAAAACGAAAGACCAGGCAGACGATGAGACATGAAACTCCCCAAAAACTACAGTGCAACTAGATAACCAGTGTCCGGCCATTCTATCGCCCCCTGCGAGCGAACGCTAAAAAAATTCTCTCCCCGTATCCCACATTCGGGGGATTCCCGAGTTCCACTTCCCGCTCCCTGAGATAAACTGATCCACACACATCGCACAGGAATCAACCACGGTCCAACATAGTCTCTGGTCGATAGAGGTTATTGCTGGCAGAATGTGTGCTGGGATACATCACTAGATGAAGCAGACCAAAGCGATTGCCGTAAAAAAGAGTACCAAGGATGGCCCTGCTTCTGACACAAACAGAATCTTGCTTCACGTCGATCTCTGGACAGACACTCCGTCCTTCGATCGTTCCTCTGCCCGCTCCGGTGAAATCAATGTGCTCCCTTCCGCACTCGCTATGGTTGGCGATCTCATTGCTGCTGTTGGCGGCGAGTTCCGCGAATCCTCAACAACTTCCATTTCTGCCTCCTTCCCGGAGACCGTTCACGCAGTGAATGCGGCACGCCGCCTTCAACGCCTCGTCATTGGATTTTCCCGGGCCTCCGCAGAGCGCCCGCTCTATGCCTGCTTTACCATCACCAACCTCAAGGAAGCTGACACGGACTCTGATCCCAGCCTCCTCAGTTGCATTGACACGGTCAAACAAGCTCAATCCGGAGAAGTCTTGTTCCTCGGCGGCATCTGCGAGACCGTAAAGTCCATCCCCGGCCTCCAGTTCAAAACCCCCATTGGCGCTCCGCTCTCCAGAAAACCCGAGCAGCCTCCGACCATTCTCCAGCTGCTTCCACCCGAGCATATGGAAGGCTTTGTCAACGAGCCTGTTGAGACTCCGCGTAAAGAAGAGAGACTCCCTCTCACAACGGCTCCGTCCAACATCCCGGATCAACCCGTTCTCTTTGTACCGCAGCCCCCCGTTCAAAAGAGCGCTGCCCCAACCATCATCCCTCGGATCAGCGCCACCAGCGCAGATACTAACTCCGCCGCTATTCCCAGCTCGCTTTCGATGAAAATAAAACCGCGCTGGGCCATCATTAGCTTCTCGTCGGTCGCCGTGCTTGCCACGATCCTCATCTTCGTTCCCATCTTTAAATCCTCACCCAAGCCGGCGCTGAATCAGCTCCAGCCTCCGACCACCTCAAATCCGGTTGCGTCCCCAGCATTACCCCCTCCGCAACCGAGTGAACCCGCTCACTCTGAACCTCCTGTCAAAGCCACCGCAAAACCGAGTGAACCCGCGCGCCCCCACCCGACCAAAGAAGTTACAGCCGAAGAACCCAAACCAGCTCCCCGATCCGGACTCGCCGTCACCTTCAATCAGCAGGAGATCGACATTCTGATCGCTCGAGCTGATAAAGACACCGGCGACGGAAAATACGATCAGGCGATCAGGGAATACAACACCGTACTCAGTCAGGATCCAACGAATGCGCTCGCCAAAAGAGGTCTGGCCAAGGCTCTGCACAACAAGGGACAAAACTAAGTAACGCATTTCCTTTCAAAGCACTATCGGTTATGGACTAAACTTCCCGATATTCAAAGAGAGCTATGAAACTCTGTCCCACCTGCCGGCACACCTATCCTGATGACTACCAGACCTGTCCACGCGATCAGTCCGCTCTTACCACTGACACGCTTGAAATCGTTCCCGGCACTATCCTGCGCGGTAAATATGAAGTCCTCTGCGAACTCGGCGCAGGAGGCATGGCAACCGTCTACAAGGTCCGTCACAAGGCTTTTCAGGAGCTAGCCGCCGTCAAAGTCGTGCATCGCCAGTTCATGCACGACCCCGGCTTCGTCAAGCGCTTCCGCAACGAGGCCATTGTCGCCCGCCAGCTCAAGCACCCCAACGCCGTCCGTATCGATGACTTCGACTACACCGAAGACGAGCGCCCCTTCATCGTCATGGAATACGTCGAAGGCAGCTCGCTCTACGAAGTCCGCAAGCAGCACGGCGGCCCATGGCCTGTTGAGCGCTGCATCAATATCATCAGTCAGGCCGCCTCGGCGCTCAGTGCCGCGCACACTCTCGGTATCGTCCATCGCGACATTAAGCCCTCGAACATTCTTTTGCTCCGCGGCAGTCATGGAGAAGGTGTCGTCAAAGTCCTCGACTTTGGCATCGCCAAGGTCAGCGACAATGCCATCGCTGGCATGACCTCCGTCCTCACCCAGCAAAACCTCATCATCGGCACACCCGAGTACATGTCGCCTGAACAAGCAAGCGGCCACCTCGAAAACGCAATTGACGGGCGCGCTGACCTCTACTCCCTCGGCCTCATCTTCTACGAGATGCTCACTGGCGCTCACCCCTTCCAGGCCGACACACCGATGGGCATGCTCATTCAGCAACTCCACACGTTGCCCGCGCCGCCAGAATCGTTCCCTATCCCCATTCCCGCTGCCATCTCTGCCCTCGTCCTCAAGGCGTTGCGGAAAGAACCAAAGGACCGCTTCCAGAGCGCAAGCGAGATGCTCGAAGCGATGCGCGACCCCGAAGCCTGGTATAACAGCACGCGCAATACCATCCAGAAACAAGGTCCGGCAGCACCTTCAGCGACGTACTCTCCACTCACTCCGGACTCTGTCACCGCGGCCATGCAGCCTCCATCCTCCGTGACCCCCGTGCCACCACTGTCGGTCCCAACAACGCCGCTGCCATTTACTCCGCCTGTGCCTACCTCCAGTCAGGCTTCTCCCTCCGTTCAGATTCCTTTCGTGCCTGTTATCGATCCTTCTGCTCCACCAAACCCACCGCCCTCGGTTGCAACCACTACCCCTCCCACCGTACCTCCCGCACCGACCCCGTTCGCTTCCCCGCAACCTATCCCTCCGCAGGTGAGCCCCACA
>Ga0210397_10000430_pt1 | contig 28441 bp, 23 predicted proteins | sample IncBWH2OmetaG_FD_160126 | JGI IMG/M metagenome (GOLD analysis project Ga0210397, IMG submission 160126) | Forest soil microbial communities from Barre Woods Harvard Forest LTER site, Petersham, Massachusetts, United States - Inc-BW-H-2-O ...
CTTCCGCCAGAAGTTCGGGCGTCTCGAGCGTTTGCGTCAAGCCGGGCCCGAGCCAGCCGACCGGACGCTTGCCGGTGAATTTCTCGATCACCCCCATCGAGCGCGCGATCATGGCTTTCTGGTCGGCTTCTTTGTGGATTGGCCCCTGTTCATAGGCGTGCCCCATGAATTCCCAGCCGGCGTCCTTCGCCTGCTGCGCGACGCGCGGATAGTCCTCGCAGACCCGCGCGTTGATCGAGAGCGTCGGTGCGATGCCGTGTTTTTTGTAGAGATCGAAGAACCTCCATACGCCGACCCGCATGCCATATTCGTGCCAGCTCCAGTTCGGCACGTCCGGCAGCAAGGGAACGCCGGTCGGCGCCGGCAGCACCTGCCGCGCCATCGGCTTGGAAATATCCCAGACTTCCAGATTGACGATAGTCCAGACGATCATGCGCGCGCCGCCGGGCAATTTCAGCGGCGGACGGTCGACGATGGCGGAATAGTCGGAACGTTCGCGCGGGAGCATGGGACCGGTCATGGCGGATACTCTTGGTTCGATTTAAGAAAACAGCGAGATCATGCGGCGTTAGGCTGGCGCGGGGCAAGCCCTTCGAGCGCCATCACCGCATCCGTATTCATCACGGAACCGAAGGCGGTGCGGATACAGGCCAGCCCTGCCGCATGCAGTTCTGGCCCATCCATGCTGTCGACGCAGTCTTCGACGACGATCACCGCATAATCTCGTACGTTCGCCGCCGTCGTGGTCGCAAGCACGCAGGAATTGGTGTTCACGCCGGTGATCAGAAGCGTGTTGATGCCGTGGGAACGCAGCAGGAAATCCAGATCGGTCGCCAGAAAGCAATCATAGCGCTTCTTGGTGTTGACGATGAAATCGCGCGAATCCAGAAGCTGCGGCATCACCGCGCAGCCGGGTCCACCGATGATGTTGTGTCGCATCGCGTTCTTGCGGGTGCTGTTCGGGTTCTCGGCGCGGGTTCTCCAGAACGGATTGACACGGATTTCATCGGCGTCGCGATACGACGTCACCTGGTGGATGACGGGAATGCCATTGCTGCGGCACCAGTCAAACAGCCGCTTGTTGGCAGCGATGACGCGTGCCGCGACGTCCGGCGTCGTCGGCATGGTCGCGACCGCCATGTCGAGATGACCGCGATGCAGGTCGATGGCGACGACGGCGGCCTTCGGATGATCGACGCCCAGGTTCATGGCTGACTTCATGGCACGCTTTAAACAAGAGGATTGATGGACGTTTTCAGCAGCGCACGCTGATCGATGCCGAAGCGATCGGCCAGCCAGTCCGCCAGCACTTCCTGACCGATGGTCGGATTGTCGTGCTGGCAGTGTTCGGCGCCGGTTTCTTCCGGCTCAAGAACGCGCAGCGTCGCATTGACGCCGTGCGCCTTGGCGTAATCGTAGGTGCTCCGCGCCGCGGTGACGGTCAACACATCGTGGCCGCCATGCAACACCAGATACGGGCAGCGCATGTGCTCCAGATGCCCTTGAAGCGTGAACGGCTTCATCAACGCATGGGCCTCGTGCATGGATTTGGCGCCAAACACCCATCTTATATGCATGGCAAGGCCGAAATCGTCGCCCTTGGTGCCCCACATGTCATGCACCGACCAGATCGCGCCGTGCGAAATGGCCGCCGCCAGCCGATGCTCGTAGCAGGCAGCGCGTGCGGCGTAATAGCCGCCCATGCTGGAGCCGCACACCGCGATCCGCTTCGTGTCGACATCGCTGCGCTTTTCCAGCCAGTCGATGCATTTGCCGATCGGCACTTCGCTGTCGTGCCGGGTGGCGATCTTGTGCCGCCGCAACGTGCCGCCCTGCCCCGGCCCGTCGATCATCAGCACCGAAATGCCGCGTTGCAGGCAGCCGTGAGCCTGCATGAACCACATCTCGTCCTTGATCGAATCCAATCCGCCCATGCAGATCAGCACCGGCAATTTATCGCCGGGAAATGGCGCGCGAATGAAATAGCCGCAGATCGGTTTGCCCGGCTCGTATGGAATTTCAACCACCTCACCCGGCGGGTTGAGATAGGAGATGAACTTGTGCGAGCAGGCTTCCATCTTCTCGAAGGTCGGCAGCCGCCGCGCATCGTCAGGCTCCAGATGGAATTCGGCCTGGCGGTAATAGTTTGCCGCGCGCAGGAAGCAGTTCATCGCGGTGCGGATATGACCCGCCGCCTCCTCGGCAAGGCCGCGCTTCCAGTTGCGATCGGCGATCCGCATCCATTCAGTGTGCCAGCTCTCCAGATCGCCCGGGATCATTCGCGATCCCGCCTGCATGATCTCGCTGACGCTGCCGCCGCCCTCCTGGCTTTCGCCGAGGCCACGGCGGAATTGGTAGGCAAGCCAGGGGTGTTCAGGCCAGTGATGCCAGCCAAACGGCTCGTAGTGCGGGTTTCGGTCGGCGGTGATCAACTCGATGGCGTTTTCGCTGATCTCTGAACTGCTCGCCGCCATGAACTTGGCACTCCCCACCACTTGAACGATCCCTCAGCATCGTTCGATGAAAGCATGGACGAGTCAATACTAATTACATACACTTTTTGAAGTGTATCTCCCGGCCGAGAACCTAACTGACGACAAATCAGCATAAAATCTGGATTTTTAGATGCAGGCCGTGATAGATTCGCACGAAGTGTATACACATTTATGATGGATATTCCTTCGAGATGGCGGGCTTGATCGACCGAACGACAGCTGAATCCGCGAGCGGAACGCGCGCCGGCAATCGCGCGCTCTCCGTGATGGACCGCGTTCGAGAAGCCATCCTTGGCGGCGCGGTTGGCGCCGGAGAACGGCTCAACGAGGTCCAGCTCTCAAAGACGCTTTCGGTGTCACGCACCCCGGTGCGGGCGGCCTTGCAGGCGCTCGCCGGCGAAGGGCTGTTGGACTACGCGCCGAACCGCGGCTTCACCGTGCGCGAATTTCCCCTCCCCGCCATCGTCGATGCCTACGACATCCGCGCCGCGCTCGAGGGTGTCGCCGTGCGCTTTGTGGCGGAGCGTGGGCTTGGGCCCGAGGAAAAGGAAATCATCGAGCGCGCGCTCGCCGCCGGCGACAAATTGCTTGAGCGCGGATCGTTTGAAGCCGGCGACCTCACCATCTATCGCGATATCAACGGTGATTTTCACGACGGTCTGTTGGCCGCCGCCCGCAACCGCATGCTCAGCGAAATGATCCGGATCTGCCATCACGTGCCGGTATCTTCGAGCCGCAACATCGTGGTGTTCGAATATCACGACGTTCGCCGCCGGCACGACGACCATCACCGAATTTTCGAGGCGGTGGTGGCGCGCGAACCGTGGCGCGCGGAGATGCTGATGCGCGAGCATGTCGCGAGCATCAAGACTTCGCTGGTCGGTTATCTGAGCGAGCGCAGGAGAGACGCGCCAGGCGAAGCAGGCCCCGCGAGCGAGGCCTGAACTCCCCTATTCGATCGCGATCACGGCCGGCTTGCCGTCGCGCAGCCCCAATATCTGCAATGGCGTGTGGGCGTGGTTGTGATCATCGGGAGCATAGCTGCCGCCTAACCGCGAAGGCATCGTCGTGGTCTTCAGCGCCTGCTCGATCGCCGCAGGCTGGTCTGAACCGGCGCGCTTGATGGCATCGACCACGAGATAGGTCGCCTCAAACACGAAGAACGAGCGTTGCGTGGGCGTGATCCCATAATGCGCCTTGTACGAGGCGACAAAGTCCTGCACTTCAGGTTTGTCCGATGCCGGGGTGAATACGGCGACACCTGATAATTCCGACATGCCGCCCGCATCGCGGAACGCTGGCGAAGTCGCCGCCAGTGCCCCTGCGAGATCGAACCGGCCCGTCACCGGCACCTTCCAGCCAGAGGCCTCATAGCCCTTGAAGAATCCGGCCGTCGACGGGCCTAGAATGGCAACGAGTTGACCGGCCGAGCTTCCCTTCAACTTGTCGAAAAGGGGCGCAAAATCCTTGGTGTCTTTCGGAATCGTTTCGTCCGCCGTGACGTTGATCCCGGCATCTTTCGCCGCCTTGACGACCGCAATGGCGTTGGCGTGCTGAAACTCGCCATCGTCGGCGACGACCGCGATCGATTTGATGTCCTTGGATTTCAGCCAGCGCACCAGACCGCGCATGATGTCCACTTCGGACGGGATCGTCTTGAAGGCAAAATCGTTGCCGCCTGCGCCGGAAGCATCGACGAAATCCTGTCCGGCCGACGTCGCAATCACGAGCGGCACCTTCGCCTGTTGCATCACCGGCATAATGGCGTGTGTCACCGGGGTGCACAGCGCGCCGATGATGACAGGCACATGCACCTCGTCGAGCAGTCGCTTGGTCGCGGGCACCCCGACGTCGGGCTTGCAGGCATTGTCAGCATAGAAAGCTTCGACCGGCCGGCCGAGCACGCCGCCGGCCTGATTGATCCGGTCCAGCGCCAGCTGGGCGCCATACTGCTCCTGCTGTCCACGGTCGGCCATTGGCCCGCTCAGGATCGTGGTGATGCCGATCTTCACAGGCTCGGCGGCCTGCGCGAATGAGGTGCAAAGCAGGCTTGCGGCCAAAACAAACGCACGTTTCATCGAAGTCCCCCCGAAAGGATAGTCGTTATATTTCGTAATATAGGACGGTGTGAAGGTGCCCTTGTCCACTCACGAGCCTGTGCGGCGCCCCGGCACCGACCCCGGATCGGCCCGCCATTCCATGGGCTTACCTTCTAACTTGATCTTGCATTTCAGCTCGTTATACCGGTGTTTTCCTTACAGATTTTCGCGAGCATCAGATGACCACTGCCGACCCCACCGTCGAGACCAAAGCCTTTCAGGCCGAGGTTTCCGAGCTTTTGAACCTGATGGTGCATTCGGTTTATTCGGAAACCGATATTTTCCTGCGCGAACTGATCTCGAACGCATCTGATGCCTGCGACAAGCTGCGTTACGAGGCGATTGCCAACCCGGCGCTGATCGGCGACGGGGAGCTGCCTAAAATCCGCATTATTCCCGACAAGACCGCCAACACGCTGACCATCGCCGATACCGGCATCGGCATGGACCGGCAGGAACTGATCGACAACCTCGGCACCATCGCCCGCTCCGGCACCAAATCCTTTGTATCGCGTCTGAAGGAAGCCAAGGATGGCCTCGGCCTGATCGGGCAGTTCGGCGTCGGTTTCTACTCGGCTTTCATGGTGGCCGAGCGCATCGTCGTCACCAGCCGCCGCGCCGGCAGCGACGAGGCATGGACATGGTCTTCCGAGGGCGGATCGGGTTTCGAGATCGCGCCTGCCGGCTTGGATGGGGCGCAGGCTCCCAGGCGCGGAACGAACATCGTCCTGCATTTGAAAAAGGACGCGGCTAAATATCTCGAGACTTACGAGATCGAGCGCATCGTCCGCGCCTATTCCGACAACATCCAGTTTCCGATCGAACTGGTCGACGACAAAGGCGAGTCCAAACAGATCAATTCGGCCAGCGCGCTATGGCAGCGGTCGAAATCCGAACTCAAGCCCGAAGACTATAACGAAGCCTATAAATCAATCGCGGGCGCCTTCGACGAGCCGGCGATGACGCTGCATTACCGCGCCGAGGGACGATACTCCTACGCGGTACTGTTGTTTGCGCCGTCCACAAAGCCCTTCGATCTGTTCGACCCTTCGCGAAAGTCGCAGGTAAAGCTTTACGTGCGGCGGGTGTTCATCACCGACGATGCCGACCTGTTGCCTGCTTACCTGCGCTTCATCCGCGGCGTCATCGACAGCGAGGACCTGCCGCTCAATCTTTCGCGCGAGATGTTGCAGAACAATCCGCAACTGACGCAAATCCGAAAGGCCGTGACCGGCCGCGTCATCGGCGAATTCGAAACGCTCGCCGACAAGCAACCGGAAAATTTCGCGAAAATCTGGGATGCCTTCGGTCCGGTGATCAAGGAAGGCATTTACGAAGATTTCGAGCGGCGCGAAAAACTATTGGCGTTGTCGAGATTCACGACCACCTCGGGCGAGGCGCGCACGCTCAAGCAATATGTCGCCGATTTCAAACCGAACCAGACCGAGATTTATTTCCTGGCCGGCGACAGCATCGAGCGGCTGAAGGGAAATCCGAAACTGGAATCTGCGACCGCCCGCGGCATCGAGGTGCTGCTTCTCACCGATCCCGTCGATGCATTCTGGAGTTCAGCGCCGCTCGATTTCGAAGGCAAGCCGCTGAAATCTTTGAGCCAGGGTGACATCGACCTCTCTTTGGTGCCGTTGCTCGACGACAGCAAGAAAGACGAGAGCACATCCGACGCCGACGAAGCCAATATCATTGCCGCAATCAAGCTGAACCTTGGCGACCGCGTCGCCGATGTGCGCGCCTCGCAACGCCTCACTTCGAGTGCGTCTTGTCTCGTCGCAGGCAGCCACGGTCCCGATCGCGAGCTTGAACGGCTGCTGGCGCGGCAAAACCGTGGCGTTGGCACCAAACCCATTCTTGAAATCAACCTTCGCCATCCGCTGGTCGCCGCGATCCCCATGGCAGGAACCGACGCCGCTGACCTTTCCTTCCTGCTGCTGGAACAGGCGCAGATTTTGGACGGCGAACTGCCGGAAGATCCGGCCGCGTTCGCCGGCCGCCTCAACCGGCTGGTGATCGGCGGTTTTTCGAAGGGGTGAAAATTGGTGCGCAGATAGAAGTTGGCGCGCAACAACGCTCTGTCCTATGATGGCTTAAGCACGTCGTCAGGATCGCCACTATGCATGGAAAATTCGACCGCGCCGCCGAAGATCTCGGCAATTCGATCCATCTCGAACATGTCAACGTTCAAGTGCCGGATCAGCACTTGGCAACGTTGTTCTATGTTTCGGGGCTGGGACTGACGCGCGATCCTTATCTGATGACGTCCGACGACAACATGTGGATCAATGTCGGCCGCAGCCAATTCCATCTGCCGAGCGGCGAAGCGCAGGTGCTGCGCGGCTATACCGCGCTCGTCATCTCCGGACGCAAAACGCTGCTCGAACGGTTGGCATCCGTCGCCTCCCGGCTCGAAGGAACCAAGTTTTCGTATCGGGAGCACAACGACTATGTCGAGGCGATCTGCCCCTGGGGCAATCGCGTGCGCTGCTTCGAGCCGGACGAGAAGCGCTTCGGACGCATCACGCTTGGCATTCCCTATGTCGAGTTTGACGTTCCCACCGACAGCGCCAAGGGCATCTGCGACTTCTATCCGAAAATCATGGGAATGCCGGCGCAACTGAAGAATGGCGACGGCACCGCAGCGTCGGTGCAGGTCGGCAAGGACCAGCATCTGGTGTTTCGCGAGACTGACCGGCCGCAGCCGGAATATGACGGCCATCACGTCCAGATCTACATCACGAATTTTTCGGGGCCGCATCGCGCGCTCGCCGAGCGCAATCTCATCTTCAGCGAAGACAATCCCTATCAATACCGCTTTCGCGACATTGTCGATCTCGCCAACGGCAAACACCTCTTTACGATCGAACATGAAGTGCGCAGCGCCACCCACCCGATGTTCCTGCGGCCGCTCATCAATCGCAACCCCGCCCAGACCAACCGCACCTTCGCCGCAGGCTACGATCAGTGGCTCTGGGCGATGGGACCGGATCAATACGACGGCTAATGATCTGATCAGGCAACGCCGATGATCGTCTTGTTGTCGTTTGCATTGCTATGCGCATTGTGCGCTGTGCTGGCCTGGATCGATACCCGTCACGGCATCATTCCGGACTGGCTGAATCTCGCGATCGCCGGACTTGGCCTGCTTAAAATCATCCTGACCGGCGATGCTCTCGCCGCCATCGAGGCGCTTGGCGAGGGCGCTGCTATCGGCGCGGCGTTCTGGCTGCTGCGGCGGCTCTATTTTTCGTTCAGAGGCATTCAAGGCTTGGGACTGGGCGACGTCAAATTCCTGGGCGCGGCGGCAATCTGGGTGGGCGCTGCCGGAATTCCGCTTGCTTTGCTGGTTGCGACGATCGCGGCGCTGGCCTGTGTCGGCGTTGCGCAACTATCGGGACGCGCGCTGTCCGCCCAGACCTCGATGTCGTTCGGGCCGTTTCTCGCCGCCGGATTGCTGGTGACGCTGGGCGTTCAGCAATATGGCTTCTGATAACCTAGCGGACGCGCGGACGTGCGTTGACCGGTAACAGCTTTCCATCGTCGGAGGAGCCGGCCGGCCGGCCTTCCTCGCGAACGGTGACGGAAGGCTGCGAAAGGCCCGGCTGCGGCAATGCCACGATGAAGGTCAGCTGGTTTTTCTGAAATGACGCCTCCCGGGCCTGAATCGATCGAAGCTGCCAGCCCTGAAAATCCTCGCCAACCTTGAGCCGAAGCACATTCTTGGTCGCCTGGTCGACAAAAATACCGAACCTGGTGTCGTCGCCCGAGATGGTGCCAACCAGGGAAAGTTGCGGCTGTTCGGGCTCCTTCGGCTTGGGCGGGGCGACGACCTTGGCCACAGTTACGGTCGACGCGGCCGGAGCCGGTGGGCGGCGCGACGGCAGAAAAATCGGACGCTCACGCGTGACGGAGAACTGCTTGAGCGGCATCTCCCACAGCGGATTGGCACTGAGCGTGCGCTCGGCGGCAGCGGGCGTGTTAGTCGCCGGAGGAATGGTCACCTCCACGACGGTGCTGGCGGGCTCACTCCAGGTCGAGGGCACCGAGGCCTTTGTTTTCGCGCCGTCGGCCTGATCATCGAGAAAGGAATCGGAAATGGCGGTCGTGGCCGATGCGCTCGCGCACAACGACAACGCAAGAATCAGAATACGGATTGCACAGCTGCGGTTGGTCATTTTGCACCCTGCCACTGTCCCGAGACGCCGAGCAGAAACCGCAACTTGCCGTCGCCCGCCGTTGCCACCTGAATATCGAGCTGGTCGATGAACAGGAACGGCATTCCGGCTTCCAGATCGTACAGCAGGGATTGCAGCGCGGATTGTTCAAGCTCGCAATTGGCGACCATGCTGACAAAGCCGCCCTTGGCATCCGGGCCCTGCACGTCAAGCTGAGACGACAGCACATTGCCGCCCGCCTTGGTCACCGCACCAGCGACGCGCTGCAGAAGAGCTGCGCCCGCAACCGTCACCGTCGCGCCTTCAAGAAAGGCCGAACCCGTGGGCACGCCGACATCGTCCGATCGTTTGCTGGTGGCAGCCGGCTTGCGGCCCTCCAATTGCTCCAACATGGCTGCCGTTGACGCCACCGACGCCCGCCGGCCGAGGAGATCGATGACGGTGCTCGCGGCCAACGCCAGGAGGACGATCACAACGCCGGCATAGGCGGTTGCGGCCACAACAGGCGAGTTCACGAGCGATTTTTTCAAGGATATGGCGAGGTTCATGTGCTCGATCCAAAGGACGGCGTGATACGGACTTCGATGTGGAACTGCTCGCCCGGTTCGTTCTGCCCGCGCGTGGTCGGCGCAAAGAAGGTCGCACGCGCGAACTGCGGCGATTTCTCGATCAGGCGAATGAGGGATGGAGCGTCCTGCGTCACGCCGATCACCTGGACCTTGTCGCCGTCGATCCGAAGCTCGGTCACGTAAGTCCCGTCGGGCAAGGCCTGCGACAGGGCTTCCAGCACGACAACGGTCGACGGTCCCGTCTGTTTGCGCTTGGCGAGAAGGCCGAGCGCCGAGTTCCCGTCGGAGCCAAGCCGGAGCGCGGCCCGCCGCTGCGAAATCCGCTGCAGCAATTGCTGCTGTTCGGAATCGAAGCTGTCGCCGAAATACCCGGCCACCAGCAGCGCGACCACGGCCGCAGCACCAGCCGAAAGCACGACGGCACGCAAGGTGCGCGGCGTATCGAGCACGCGGTGGGCGGCGCTGCGCAGCGGCTGGTCGAATACCTTGATTTTCTCGACCTTCTCTTGGGCCTCGCCGGCGGCGGGAGGTTTGGCAAATGCGGTGAGCGATTGCGCCCCCAAGCCGGCTGCGAGTTGAACAAGCGGCTCGATTTCCTGTTTCGATGTCGCAGCCAACGTCAGTTCAATTCTCTCTTGCGCGCTCAGCGATGGCGGACTCCAGCCAAATACGGCATCTTCCGCCGGCCATGGCGTCAGACGGTCGATCTGGGTGCGGATCATGCCATCCAGAAAATCCGAAGCCTGTCTGGGAAAATCGAGCGACCGGAACAGGACCTGAGCCGGCGCAAGGTCGGTTTCGACGCGGCTGCCGCGGAACGCGGCCTGCCACTCCGCCGGCAAGGCCGGGCTCGGTCGGCCGTTGGAAATGCGAAACGAGATATCCGATAGCGCCGGACCTTTTCGCGCCGATTTTAGCCTTGCGGTCAGGACGCCAGTGCATTCCCCGCCGAGCACGATCTGCGGCCGGGGCGCATAGCGGCCGATCATGGAGTCGATCGCGCCGGCGACAGCCGCAATCCACTCATCGAACAAGGCGCTCGCTTCCGATAAAATCGTCATCACCTACCTGCCTGTTTGAGGGGCCGGCTCGCGGTCTCCACCTGATCCTGCCATGACAATATGCTGTAGGGCCGCTTATCCTCGTCCTTGCCCTTATCGTTGCTCTTGTCGTCACCCTTGGCCCTGACCAGGGAGATAACCGCTTCGGACGAGGCGCGGCGGCCGTTATCAAAACGCAACGATGTCAGGACACGGAAAGCCTTGGTTTCCGGCAAGGTCGCCTTGACCGGACCGAGCGCGGCCGCGATCGCTTTTTGGTCGTGCGGCAACGATGGCCGCTGCTTCAGAAAATCGTTGAGCACTTCCGGTGTCATGCCCGGCAGCGCCGCAATCACCTCCGGCGGCGCAATCAGAACGTCGACGTCGGCTGATTTGCTGAAGACCGTCAAATAAGGCAACGCGCGCTCCATCAGCTTCGGCGAAGCGCCCAACACCAGGCTCAGCTCGTTCACATGGGCAAAATGCGCTTGCCTCGGGGCATAGTTAAGACCCGCAGCAAGATAGAGTGCGCCCTCGTCGTCAGCCGCACCGGGTTTGGACTGTGTCCGCCATCCGACGATGCGATCGGCGAGTTCGGCCGCCGCCTTTTGTTCTGCGCCCAGAACCTCAAACAAACCGGCGAGCATTTCTTTCGACGCTGAGTTGATATCAACTCGCGCGGCTTCCGAACTGAAGGTGACGAGCACGTCCGCATTGTCCATCCGGAAACGGAACGACCCTTGCGCGGGGACCGCTTTTTCATCCGCCGACAGCAGTTGATAGGCCGTCAATTCCAGACTGGCCGACACCAGTGCATCCACCTGAATGCCCGTGTCAGTCGCCCCCAAAGCGCGGGCGGAATTGGACAGATAGATTGAAAAGATCGTCGCAAGCGCCGACAGCGCCACCAGAATCCACAGCACCGCAATGATGATGAAGCCGCCCTGCGAGGAGGATGCTGCCGTGTGCCTGAAGGGCGGTTTCATTGCGAACCACCCTGCCCCGCGGCGGCGCCGCCAGTCTGCTGTGACGTGGCAGGCGCATTGCCCTGCTGGGCGCCGCCTTGCGAGGCAGCCTGTGTGCCGGCGTTGTCGTCGCACTTTCCGTCCGGCTGCTTGCAGTCGCCTTGTGCCAACGACTGGACGCGGACGGTCGCAACCGTCGAAATCGCGCGCGCATTTGATGTGTCGCGCACCGTCAATTTGATCTTGGCCGGCAGCTTGTCGGAATCCCGCCAACTGCTTTGCCATTCCCGGTCTTCGGCCGCATAGGCAAAGGACAAACGATAGGGCGCGCGCAGCAGCAGCACGGGTTCGCCGAAATGAAGCTGGTTTGAAGCCGATTCCGGCGGCAACGGGTGGAATGGCATCCGTGTGCGGACCGTCACAAGCCCGCCTGGGTCGGAGGTCTCCGACAGGTGCACCACGTCGAGCCCGATGCCGGCGTTTGGTCCGATCGCGGTGCGCACGAACGTGACCGATTGCTCGGATCCCGAAAACAGCGGCTGTTTATCACTGCCGCTTGCCGGCACATATTGGGCGGCGGCCAGATCGTCGGCAATTCGCTGCAATGTGATGCCGATCATTTCACTGCGCTGAATGCGGTCAAGGCCGCGATTCCAGTTCGGAAGCCATTGCGCGGTGATGTTGGCGAGCGCCGACAGCACAAGCCCCATGAGCGCCAACGCCACAAGGGATTCGATCAGCGTAAAGCCGCCCTCCTCTGCTCGCCTGTCTGCGGACACTCTCATTGTTGCGGCGGCCCCTGCATCAGTCGAATCGTCCTGAGATCGGTCACCGCGCCGGAAGGAGAACGAACCTGAATCCTGACAAGCGCCGGAATCCAGGCGACATCCGTGCCGGATGCGTCCCATTCCCCGCCCATCGGACCGACGTCAATTCGCCATTGATGATCGTTGGTCCTCCCCGACCACGTTCCGATCCCGATCTTCGCGTGCGACGGCAGTTCGGTCGCCATAATGGATCGAACGGTCTGCATCAGCGTCACGTGCTGCTCCAGTGAGCGAACTCCGCGCACATTGGTCGACATCACCGATCCGATAGCCAGAATCGAGACAGCGACGATGGCAAGCGCAACCAGCACCTCGATGATCGTGAAGCCGGAAGTGCGGCCGTCAATTGGCGATGTTGCGCGAAACAATTTCAACCCTTCCGGTCAGCCAGTTGACGCGAACCTCATAGCCGACATCCGCCCGGGTCAGGGCGACGGCCCCGCCGCACGACATTCCGCTGGCAAAGAAACTGATCGTCGACAACGCGTCGCGCTGGTTACAGGTGCGGGGCAGCAGTGCCTCGAACTCGACGTCGTCAGGTATACGGATCATGTCCGCGGTCGCGCCTGATCGGATCACGCGGCTGCGGGCATCGACGAGAGTGACCACGCCCGTTCCGCTCCGGATCGCGGCAGCGCGATCCCCTTTCAAAAGGGCCGCCGTCTGCAGAACATAGCCCTGCAACCGGGAGCGAGAGGTATGGCGCGGAACGAACGGCAGCAGGACCGCCGCCAGCATGGCGATCAGCGCCAGCACGCATACCATTTCAAGCAGCGTGAAGCCGCGTTCGGAGGCTCTACTCATTTTTGGCGTTGACCAGGTTTTCGGTCGAAATATCGGCGGCGAGTCCGCTTCCGCCTTCCTGACCATCCGAGCCATAGGAGGTGATCTCATAAGGCGCGTGATTTCCCGGTGCGCGGTATACGTAAGGATGACTCCAGGGATCGGTCGGCAGAACGTTGCCCTTCAGATAGGGTCCATTCCATGCCGCCACGCCCGGCGTGCGCTGCATCAACGCCGCGAGCCCTTCCGACGTCGACGGAAAGCGGCCGGCATCGAGATAGAACAGGTCGAGCGCGCCGGCAAAACTCTGCAGCTGAATCTTCGCCGCCTTGACCTTGGACTCGCTGAGATAGTTGAGAACGCGCGGGCCGATCAGCCCCATGATCAGGCCGATGATGCTGATGACGACCAGCATCTCGACCAGGGTGAATCCCCGCTGACCGGCATCATGCCGGCGCTCGCGCTTCTCGTTTTCGTTGAAGAAAATGCCAACGCCCTTGCGCATTTGATCTGATCCTTTGCTTTATCCAACCAATTGGGTGACCGACAGCAGCGCGGTCATGACTGATACAATCAGACCTCCAACGACGGTACTGATGGCGATGATCGCGAGCGGCCCGATGATGGCGACGACGCGGTCGAGGCTGCGCTGCAATTTCGCTTCGTAGAATTCGGCAACCCGGCCCGCGAGCACCGGCAGTTGTCCGGTTTCCTCGCCGAGCCGCAGCATGCGGACGGCCATCGGCGGGATATTGCTCGACGCCAGCAAGGCATCCGAAAGCTTGCCGCCATGGCGCACACGATCGGCTGCCGTGGTCCAGACCTCAACGTTTCCGGTCACCGCCATGATGTCCACCAGAATGCGCAAGGTCGCCGTGAGATTGACGCCGCTGCCAAGCAACACGGCCAGGTTCCGGCAGAACAGGCTGGTGCGGTAGAATTGGAAGATATTGGCGATGCCGGGGGTTCGCGCGAGGAACGACACAACGGCACTCGCGGTGCCTGGCCGGCGAAACAGCCACCACAGGCCGGCGATCGTGGAGGCAACGGTCAGCAAGACCGACGTGGCATTCGCCCGAAGAAAATCGGAGAGGCGGATGAGAACGCTGAGCGCGGTGTCGGACTTGGAGCCAAAATCCTGCAACACCGAGGAAAACTGCGGCAAAACGAACAGGATGAAGAACAGCATGACGCAGACCGCGGCGATCAGAACAAAGACCGGGTATTGCATCGCATCCGTCAGTTTGCGGCGCATCTGCTCGGATCTCGCCCGCTCCGCGCCCAACATCTCGAGCACCTGATCCAGCGTTCCGGAGACCTCGCCGACCCTGACGAGCGCGACATACATCGGTGGAAACAGCGTCGGATGCGCCGCAACCGCGCTGGCAAAGCTCTCGCCTGCGAGGACTGACGCACGGAGACGGGCGACCACCGGCCGAAGCCTGCCGACGTCGGCATCATTCGCGATCAGTTCGAGAGCGTCGTCGAGACGGGCACTGGCCTTCAACAGCAGCGCAAGGTCCCGCGTGAATGTCGTCACCTCTCCCGGACTTGGCCGGCCAAAAAAGCCGAAGCCGTCCCGGGCCGCCGCCGCCTTCTTGTCCTCGACGGTTTCGATCGGCAGCAGGCGGAGATATTCGATACGACGAGCGACTTCCGCCGCCGTCGGTGCGGAAAGCGTTCCGTTGACGATCTCACCGTTTTGCGTCAGGGCCCGGTAGCGAAAATTCGGCATGATCTTGACCTCACCGCGCGGTGGTAACGCGAAGCAGCTCCGCCGGCGACGTCAGGCCTGCGCGACATTTAGCAACGCCGTCTCCGACCATCGTCGTCATTCCGGTACGGATCGCCACCTCGTCGATCTTGTGACCATCGGTCTTTTCGCCGATCAGCGAGCGAATTTCGTCGGTCAATTCGAGCAATTCGAACACGCCCAACCGGCCCCGATAACCGGTGCCGCTGCAACGCTCGCAGCCACACGGCGCGTGAAGGATCTCACCGGCGCGGAAACCAAGCTCGGCCAGCCGCGGGTCCTCGGCAATATCAGCGTCGCCGAGCGGCTTCGGCGTCTTGCAACGCTCGCATAAATGGCGGACGAGCCGCTGCGCCAGCACTGCCCGCAGCGTCGAACGCAACAGATATCCCTCGACGCCGAGGTCGAGCAGGCGGGGTACTGCGGCCGCCGCCGATTCCGTGTGCAGCGTGGTTAGAACAAGATGCCCGGTGAGGGCCGCGTGAATCGCGACATGCGCGGTTTCGTTATCACGAACCTCGCCGACCATGATCACGTCCGGATCCTGACGCACGAAAGAACGCAGCGCCGCGGCAAACGTCAGTCCGATGGCCGGCTTGACCTGGGCCTGGTTGACGCCGGGAATGTCATATTCGACCGGGTCTTCGACGGTCAGGATCTTGCGGCCGGGCTCGTTGAGGATCGACAGAACCGTTGCCAGCGTCGTGGTCTTGCCGCTGCCGGTCGGCCCGGTAACGACGATCAAACCGTGAGGCAGTTTCAATAGCCGGCGGAGCTTGACCTCGTCGGCCGAAGAAAACCCGAGCTTCTCGACCACTAGCAACCCGCGATCCTTGGGCAGGATACGAATGACCGCGGATTCCCCGTGCTGCATCGGCATGATCGCGACACGAATATCGATATCGGCACGGCCGACCCGTAACCGCGCGGCGCCATCCTGCGGCAACCGCCGCTCGGCGATGTTGAGATTGGCGACAATCTTGATACGGGAAATCAGCGCCTGCGGCAGTACGCCGGCCGGAGCCACGACCGGCCGCAGCAAACCGTCGACGCGCATGCGAACCACAAGCCCGGTCTGGAACGGCTCGATATGAATGTCGCTTGCGCGCAGTTCGACCGCCTTCTCCAGGAGATCGTTGACGGCGCGAACCACCGGCGCACCGCTGGCAAGGTCGCGCAGGCTCTCGATGTCGTCCTCGCGCGGAAGCAGCTGGCTGGCCAGATCTACCGGCTCGGTAACGTCTTCACCAAGGCGGCGGTCGAGCACGACCGAGAGGTCTTCGACCGAGGCAACCTTGATCGTGACATCCCCACGGAGCACGATTTCGGCGGCGCGCTGGGCGGCCGTGTCGGTCGGATCGGCAACAGCCAGGGCGGCGCTGCCGTCTTCGGCCTGATAGGGAAAGACGGCCATTTCCCGCAGGAACCGCTGCGAAAATGTCTCGTTGAGCGCCGGTGCCGATAAGAGCTCCTGGAGCGTGACGCGCTCGAGACCGGCAAAACGGGCCGCTTCGTCGGCGAAATCGCTCGCCGAAAGGCTCGTCAACTCCCAAAGCTTGGATTGCGGGCCTAAACTAGCCCCCTGCTCGGTCGGCTGACCGTTGGACGCGGCCGATTTCGTCAAATGGTCGTTGCGGCGAAGATGCTCCAAAAATTGCAGGGACTGGTCGCTGGTCATCGGTGTTTCCAGTCGCGGCATTTTTTCCAGGAGGGCGCACCGGTCCGGCCGACCGCAGCCGTCCGCCGCAGGTCGCCTGTTACTCGGGCCACCGTTCAGGGTTATTGATCGGAAACATGACAGTCGTACGAAACGGCTGCAGACAGCTGTTCACAAATCTGGCCGCGTAATTCCGCGTCAATAACACGCACCCCAATTATTACTGTCATGTTCCGACGGTAAGAACCGCCTTCGGGCCTGACCCCGCCAAGGGGATCGGGGGCGTTAGTAACAAGTGGAACGGCAAACATGGCTAGTGTCGGCAAACGCTGCCCGTCCCTTTCGGTCGGGCGCAGTATCGGCACTGTTTTTATGGTGACGTCTGCCCTCTTCTTGGCGTCCTGCAATTCGGCCACGGTGAATACCGGTGGCACCGGGCCCGGCGACCTCGATGTCTTGGACAAGGTGCGCTCGCTCGACATCTTGCCGCGTTATCCGACCCAGGCGGGCTCGACGACCACCTCAAGCGGTCCAAGGGCGCAGCCGGTGGTTTTCCAGGGCACGGAAATAACCGACGTTGCCGAGCCGCGGCCGCAGCCGCCGGCGAGCGGAAATGGCTTCGATCTCAACTTCGAAGGCGCCCCGATCGCTACCGTCGCCAAGGTGGTGCTCGGCGATATCATGCAAACCGGCTACACCATCGACCCGCGCGTGCAAGGCACGGTCAGTCTGGTCTCGGTGCGGCCGGTGCCTAAATCGGACATCATCTTCGTCCTCGAAAATGCGCTTCGGATCAGTGGGGTGGCGCTGGTTCGTGACACGGCAGGTTATCGCCTGACGCCGGTGGGCGATGCGGTTGGCGCAGGCCATGTCGATTCATCGCCTAGCAACCCTGAGCCGGGATACGGCGTCTCGGTGGTCCCCCTGCAATTTGTCTCGGCAACGACGATGCTCAAATTGATGGACAGTTTCGCGACCAAGCCGGGCGTAGTCCGCGCCGACCCGACCCGCAACCTGCTGCTGATTCAAGGTACCGGTCCGGAGCGCCGCACCGCCGTCGAAACCGCCACGGGTTTCGACGTTGACTGGATGCGGGGTCAGTCGATCGGCATCTTCCCGGTGACCAGCAGCGGGCCGGAGCCGATCATCACAGAACTCGAGAAGATCATAGATTCCGGCGAAAATGGCCTGGGTCAAAACCTGGTCAAGATGCAGCCTGTCGCCCGGCTCAACGCGATCATGGTCGTGGCCAAGAAGCCCGCGTTGCTGCACACGGTAGAAACCTGGATCAAGCGCCTCGATCGTTCCGACGCTACGAGAACCAGCGTGCATATTTATAGAGTGAAGTATGGCGAAGCGAAGCAGATCGCCCGCGTACTCACCGATATGTTCGGCGGCGGCTCTTCCAACAGCAGCCTGCTCGACAGCGCCGACAATCAGATCGCGCCGGGGTCCGGGACTTCGGCGAGCGGCAGCGGTAGCAGTTCCTTCAGTAACAACGCCAATGGCAGCAGTGGCGCAAACGGCAGTAATTCGTCCTCGCAGCCGGGGGCCGGCTTCGGCTCGCGCCTGGGTACGGCTTTCGGCGGCCCGCAAAACGGCGCCAGCGGAGGTAACCTTGGTCAATTGGACAAGGGCAATGGCGCCGGCTCGGGCGGCACACCGGTATTGCAAAATGTCCGGATCACCCCCGACGTCGTCAACAATACGCTTTTGATCTACGCCGATCAGGGCAACTACAAGATTATTGAATCGGCGCTGCAACAGGTGGATCAGCGGCAGCTGCAAGTAGCGATCGACGCCACGATCGCTGAAGTCGACCTCACCGACGAACTTCAATACGGTGTTCAATTCTTTCTCACCAGTCACGCGCTGGGACTCAGGCCCGATCAGGGCTCAATTCTCAATTCCACGTCGACGACGGCCACAACCACAATACCGGGTGCGGCAACAGCGGCAACGACCGCGGCAGCGGCAACGACCGCGACAACGACAGCGAGCACCGTCGCTGGCACGGCTGCCAACGCCTTGCTCAGCCGCACGGTACCAGGATTCAATTTCCTCGTCGGGCAGGAAGCCCAGCCGGCTGCGATCCTGACCGCCTTGCACACGGTCACCGGCGTGAAGGTGTTATCCAACCCGTCAGTGGTCGTGGTCAACAATCAGGCGGCCACGCTTCAGGTCGGCAACCAGGTTCCGATCTCGACCGGCTCGGCAAGCGTGCTCAATGCGGCAACCGCCAGCAGCAATACCATCGTCAACACCGTCGACTATCGTAACACCGGCATCATCCTGCACGTTTCTCCCCGTGTCAGCGCCAATGGCGAAGTGAGACTCGATATCGAGCAGGAGATCAGCAACGTCCTGCCCGGCAGCGCGGCCAACGCCTTGAACCCGACCATCCAGGAGCGGAAGGTCAAGAGCTCGATTTCGATCGCCAACGGACAAACGGTGCTGCTGGCCGGACTGATCCAGGATCAGAAGAACGAGAACAAAAGCGGCATCCCGCTGCTCGATGAGATTCAAGGCATAGGCAATGCATTTTCGAACCAGGACAATACGAAAATGCGTACCGAACTGATCATCTTCATCCGCCCCCAGATCATTCGCGACAGCATGGAAGCGCACACCATCGCCGAAGAATTCCGTTCCAAACTGCGTGGCACCGTTAGTGCGAGCTCTCCCAATGAAACGCACACTCACTAATCTGCTGCCGGCGCTCGCGCTGGTTCTCGCCTGCATCGTCAGCTCCGACGGGGTGGCCAGCGACGCGATTTTCTATCGAGGCGACGGAGAGCCAATCGTGGTAGCGCGCGGCAATGCCCGGGCGCTGGGGCGGCTCGGCTTCCGGTATGAAAACGGCTTCGGCGTACCGCAGAGTTATGTCGCAGCCGCGGATCTCTACCGCCGCGGGGCGGAGCAAGGCGACGCTTTCTCGCAAAGCAGACTTGGCCTGAGTTACGACAAGGGTCACGGCGTGCGGCAGGATTTCATTCTTTCCTACAAGTGGCTCAACCTCGCAGCAGCAGGGGCCTCGCGGAGCGAGCGTGCCTCCTACCTGAGGCTTCGCGATGCGGTCGCCTCGAAGATGTCGCTGGCCCAGGTTTCTGAGGGCCAGAGGCTGGCTGTGATGTGGTCGGCCAATTGGGAAGAGCAACGGTACTATAACGTCAAGTAGTATGCCGCGAACGAACCAACGGAACCTATTCCCGTTCGTTTGAAAATTTATTCTTCAATTTTTAAAACCGAAAAATCGCTTTGGCCTGAAGGCACTGTAGCAAACGTAATGAAAACGCCTTGCAGGAGTCATCGTCGCGTCAAGCGCAGGAAATATTTAGAAATGTAAATCCCAGCGTCGGCGCGATTCAACCTCCGCAACCTGTGCCGGCGTCTGGAGAGGATAATGAGACGATTGAAGACATTATTTCGCGCCTCGCTTCCCGCGGCGCTTGGCGTCGCGCTTTTGGCAACCGCCTCGCAATCCGCTTCCGCGGCTTGCCAACTGAATTCTCCTGGCGGCCAGGTCAAGCGTGTCGTTTATATCACATTCGATAACGTGCATTTGCGCCGGGACAATCCCAATGTCCCCTCCGATCTCGAACTGATGCCGAACCTGTTGAACTTCATCCAGGACAACGGCGTCGTCAGTGGCAACAATCATACGCCGCTGATCTCACACACCTCGCACGACATCGTCACGGCGTTAACGGGCGTCTATGGCGACCGCAACGGCATTCCGGTCGCCAACAGCTATGGCACCTTCCAGCCCGATGGCAGCATCAAGTTCACGAGCTCCTTTCTGTACTGGACGGCGCTAGGGGGCGACGGCAAGCCTGAAATGCTCAATGAACTCGGCAAGACCGCACCGGCCCCATGGGTCCCGTACACCCGCGCCGGCTGCGACGTTGGCGCATTCTCGGTCGCCAACATCGAGTTCGAGACCATTCCGGGAGACGTCAACACCGTATTTGGCGCAACCTCCCCGGAAGGCATCGAAGCCAACAATCCGGCACTCAAAGACAAGGCCCAGGCCGACTTCCTCGGCATCGCGATTCACTGCGCGCAAAACAGCCCGCTGTGCAACAACTCACAGGCGAGAAACGACCTGTTGCCGGATGAACCCGGTGGCTATACCGGCTTCAAGGCGCTGTTCGGCAATGCTCACGTTCAGCCGGTGATTTCGCCGAAGGGTCCCGTCACGGACCTCAATGGCAATGTCATTCAGACGGCCCAAGGCAACGTCGGTTTCCCCAACACTTTCGATCCGACGGCGAGCCAATCGTTGGGTTATGCGGCGACCATGCTTGAGGCAGGTGTGCAGGTGGTCTTCGTTTATATCGAAGATCTTCATGACAACGAAGCCGGCGGAACATTCGGCCCCGGCGAAGCAGGTTACGTCGCACAGGCCCAGGCCTATGACACCGCCTTCGGCAAGTTCTTTGCGCGGCTCAAGGCCGATAACATCACGAAGGACAATACACTGTTCGTTGTCATTCCTGACGAGAACGATCACTTCGTCGGCGGCGATCCAACTCCGGCGAACTGCGATGGCGTCAAAATCCCCTGCACCTACGCGCCCGGCCAGAAGGGCGAGATCGACGCCCTGGTGAACCGGCTGCTCGCCACGCAACGCAACAACACGACACCGTTCTCGGTCCACAGCGACGATGCACCGACCTTCTACATCAACGGCAATCCCGCCCCGACCGATCCGGTAACCCGGACGATGGAGCACGACGTCGATGCGCTTGTCGCCACCAACCCCATGACGGGCAACGTCGACAGGCTTTCACGCCTGATCGCCGATCCGGCCGAAATGAAGCTGCTGCACATGGTGACCTCGAGCCCGGCGCGGACTCCGACGTTCACCTTGTTTGGCAATGACGACTACTTCTTTGAAACCGGCAACGGTGGCGTTTGTGTCAAACCGTCCGACTGCGTCTTCGTCGGCTCCGGCTTCGCATGGAACCACGGCGACTTCCAACGCCAGATCACCCGCACCTGGGTGGCGATGGTCGGTCCCGGCGTCAAGAAGCTTGGACGTGACGACGAAGTCTTCACCGATCACACCGACGTGCGGCCCACGATGCTCGCATTGCTTGGCCTGAAGGATGACTACGTTCACGACGGCCGCGTGGTCGCCGAGTGGCTCGACGACAACGTCCTGCCGCAGGGCATCAAGCGAAACAAGCAGGGTTTCATTCAGCTGGCAGAAGTCTACAAGCAGCTCAATGCGCCCCTCGGCGAACTCGGCCGGGCCAGCATGGTGGTCGCCAATCGCGGCGTCACCGGCAGTGACAAAGCCTATGAGCGCTATCTCGAAACGATCGGCGGGATCACCACCGAGCGTGAACAACTCGCCAACCAGATCAGGGCGGCGCTCGATGGCGCTGCATTCGCCAACCAGCCGGTGAACGAATTCTCTGAAATCGGTGCCGACGTCCGCGCCAGGCTGTTGATCGATACCGTCAACCTGCTGGCCGGGCACGAGCGTCACAACGAAGACTAAGAGCTTCGTCGATAAATGACCCGAAACCCGCCGGCGAAAGACCGGCGGGTTTCTTTTATGACGGGATCGGTTTGTCGGTATCTACGACCGCTCCGCGGCCGTCAGCCGGTCAGACCTGGGGTCTGGCACCGGCGCCGGATCGCTCTCGACGAAACCGGCGCGCAATTCTGCGTTCGCCGTCCGCATGTTGACGCCGCCGACCCAGCGCCCGACCACAAGCGTTGCGATGATGTTGGACGTCAGGTTGGTCGCGGCACGGATTTGCGCCATGAAGCGGTCAGCACCGAGCAACAGCGCGATGCCGGCCACCGGAACCGCGTCGACCACCGGAAGCGTCGCTGCAAGCGCAATGAAGCCGCCGCCGGTCACGCCGGCCGCCCCCTTGGAGGTGAACAACATCACGAACAGCACGCTCAGCTGGTGCCAGATCGTCAATTGAACGTTGAAGGCGTGCGCCAGAAACAGCACCGACATGGTCATGTAGATGGCGGTGCCGTCCATGTTCAGGGAAAACCCGCCGGGCATCACCAGCCCGACGACTTCCTTGGAGACGCCGAGCTTTTCCAGTTTCTGCATCGAGCGCGGCATCATGGTCTCGGCCGAGGTTGCCGCGAACACGAACAGGATTTCATCCTTGAAGTAATTCAGCACGCGGCCAATGCCGAAGCCCGTCAGCCTGAGAAAACCGCCAAGCACGATCAGAACAAACAGGATGCTGACGATGTAAACCGATGCAACAAGCTGTCCAAGGTCAAGCAGGGTCCGCAGGCCGTATTTACCGACGGTGAAAGCCATGGCGCAGAGAGCCGCGATCGGCGCGCAATACATGATGATCCGCACCATGCCGAATAGCGCCGCAGCCGCCGCATCCAGAAACACCACGATCGGCTTGCCGCGGTCTTGAGCCATGCTAAGGCCCAGTCCAAGCAATACCGCAACGAACAGAACCGGCATGATGTCGCCCTTGACGAAGGGTTCGACAAAGGAAGACGGCACAATCGAGAGCAGAAAATCGGTCAGGCCGGCGCTTTTGGCGCCGTTGGCGTAAGCCGCGACGGCTTTCGGATCAAATGCGGCCGGATCAGCATTGAGACCTCTTCCGACTTGCCAGACATTGCCGACCACCATCCCGATGATCAGCGCTAGCGTCGAGGCGACCTCGAAATAGATCAGCGCCTTGGCGCCGACGTTGGCGACGTGGCGAATGTCGCGCATCTTGGCGATCCCGAGCGCGATCGTGGTGAAGATGATCGGACACACCACGACCTTGATCGCCTTCACAAAGGCATCGCCGAAAGGTTTCAGGTTTACGGAGAAGTCCGGAAAGACGTAGCCCAGCACGGCGCCAAGGACGACCGCGGCGAGCACCTGCACATAAAGCTTGCGATAAAACGGTAGATTAAGGGACGGGATATTAGTGTTCGCCGGCACACGGACTGCCGTCTCGGGCGATTGGTGGTCGACTTCTAACGCTGACATCTACTGTTCCCCGAACACCCGTCAGACAACGGCTTCGGCCCTTTCCGGCCGCGCCGTCATCCCCTCACCCCTTGATTCCGCTCCGTCCTATTCCGCGGCCACGCGATTGAGAGCCGCGTGACCATGGGTCTTGACCACGACCTTGATCGCATCCTCGATCCGTTCGCGGGCATATTTCAGCGCGGTCGGCAGATCCTCCAGCGCGAAAGTGTGCGTATGCACCTTGGTCGCGTCAAAACGCTTCTGCGCCATGAACGCCTCGGCGCGGTGCGTCGCGCTCTTGCCCTCGCCGCGGATACCATAGACGTAGATGTTGTTACGCACGATATAGGCGATGTCGACCTCGGCGGGTTTGCCCGGGAAGGCAGCCAGACAGATGCGCCCACCACGGTTGACCATGCGCGCGGCTTCGTTGACCGCCTCCGGCGCGCCGGAGCATTCGACGACGTAATCGACGCCCTTGCCGCCGTTCAACTTGCGCACTGCCGCAACCGGATCTTCGTTCTTGGCGTTGACGACGTAATCGGCGCCGAGTTCGCGCCCAATCTGTAGACGATTGTCGCGCGTGCCGGTCAGGATCACCGGACTTGCACCAAGCGCTTTCGCAACCGCCACGCCGAGCAATCCGATCGGACCGGGCCCCGTCACCACGACGCTCTCGCCGGCGACAAGCCCGCCGAGCTCGGTCAGCCCATACATCGCGGTGCCGGCCGTGACCACCAGCGTTGCCTCCTCGTCCGACATCTCGTCGGAGATCGCGACCAGCGTGTTGATGCTGTTGACGGCGTATTCGGCAAATCCGCCGTCGGTCGTAAAGCCGTTGGCGCGATGTCCCTTGTCGACGTCGCCGTAGTTCAGTCCGTAATTATGGCAGGCCGTATACATGCCTTCGCGGCAGCGTTTGCACTGGCCGCATCCGGCATGGATTTCGACGGTGACGCGCTGTCCGATTCTGTATTCGTCAACGCCCGGCCCGAGCGCCACGACCGTACCCATATATTCGTGACCCGGCGTGAAATTCTTGTTGAAGGGCAAACCTCCCTGGATCATCGCCGGCGGTCCGTGATGGATGATTTCAAGATCGGTCGCGCAAATCGCCACCGCATCGATGCGGACGAGAACCTCGGCACGCTTCGGCACCGGCACCGGCTTTGTGGTCAGCGTCAATTGATCGGGATCGCCCAGCACCCAGGCCCGCATCGTGTCTGGAATCGGAAAATCAGGCGAGGTCTTGACGTGATCGGGCTTGTACATTGGTTTCACTCCTGAATGTCTTCGTTATTCTGCCGCCAGGCTTTTGACGGATCCCCGCAGGATCGCGCCGGGGGCGCCAAGCTCGGCCGACAATTCATCCGCCGCGGCGATCAGGTGCACCTTCAGTTGATCGATATAATCCGTTGTGGCACGAAAGGCCGGCGACGACACACTGATGGAGCCGACGACCGCGCCGGCATGGTCACGAATCGCCGCGCCAAGGCAAATGACACCGGGCCGAAACTCTTCGCGATCAATCGAAAAGCCTCTTCGGCGCGTCAGCCGCAATTCTTCTTTCAGCGCCTCGATGTCGGTAATGGTTTGCGGCGTGAACGCCGTGAGACCCTTGTCCGCCACGATCCGGTCGAGTTCGTTCGGCGGCAGCCACGCCAGAATGGCCTTGCCCGTTGCGGTCGCGTGCGCGGCACCCGCGTTTCCGCCGAGGCCCGCATCGACGCGGACCGCATGCCGCGACTCCCGGCGCAGGACGTGGACCAGGTTGGTGTCCTGCATGATCGCAAGCTGGACGGATTCCTGGGTCTGATCGTTCAGGCGATCGAGATAGCTCTGCGCACGCCGCGGCAAATCCACCTGCCGCAGGCAGGCCGCGCTGAGATGAAGGATGCGCGACCCCAGGACATAGCTGCGGCTGTTGATGCCGCGCGAGACGTAACCCCAATTGTGCAGGGTCGAAATCAGATGGTGACACGTTGAGACGTTCAATCCCGCTGTCGCTGCGATTTCGGTCAGCTTTGCTTCGCCGCCTGCATCCGCCATGACATCGAGAATGAGAAAGGCGCGGTCAAGCGCCTGGATGCCGCCATGGTCCCTTCCCATCGGCGGACGCGCCGGCATGACACCGCGCTTCTCATTGGCTCTTTCGGACGGCATCGACATAGGCCCTCCCGGCAGTTGTTTCGCCCACTAGGACCCAATCGGCCGGATCAGTGCAACTTAATTTTCACATGACGACCATCAATTTCATTAGGCGAAAACATTAACTGTCGGCATTCACGGCCGTCGTTCGCATCCGGCCCAGGCCACTACTCTATCGCGTTGAAAATACTGTTGAAACTTGCATTCGACACGGCACGCCTGGAGCGGCGCAGCACCTGCGCGAGCTTGGCTCGTGCCAGTCCACGTGAACGGTGGGTCAACCGGCTGCCTTTATATCTATTCGGAGTTTCCGGCTGCCGAGCTCAGCGGACGCCCGATCGAAATCACGGCGTCCGGGCTGGCAAAGCTGCTCGATGCGGCAAAAAACTGGAGCCGGCTATCTGCCGCTGCCGGTACTGACGCGGACTTAAACCAAATGTTCGGCGAAAGGCCCTGCTGAAGCTGCTCGATTCCGAAAAGCCCCAGCGGAACGCGATACTGGTGATGCTCTCTTCCGCCAGAGAAGGATCAGCCAGTTCTCTGCGGCAGTTTGCGAGGCGTTGGTCGAGAATCGATTGCGCGACACTGAGACTTTTAGCGGCGCGATAAAGCTGCTGAAGATAGCCGGCGGAGATTCCGATCGAGTTCGCAACCCGTTCGACGGACAATCCCGCATCATGCAGATTTTGCGAGATATACAGACTGGCGCGAGCGACATGATCGGAGATCGCAGGCCCCGTCATTTTCCAGGGTTCATCGCGCCGCGCCGCGCGCATCGCCAGCGAAAGATGGCCGAGGCAGGAATTGGCCGCCGCCGCAAGGAAGCTTGGTTCGATGACCGCAGCGTTTCGCTCGAGCAGCAAAAGGTTCTGGCGGGCGATCGTCGTCAATGCCTGCGCTCCCGATAGCGCGGCACCCGCGAGGTCGTCGCCTCTGGGTGCGATATCCCGAAACAGAAGCGTCGGCATCTTCAGGATGCTCTGCTTGAAGCAGCGGGGAAACGTCACCTCATAGGGTCGCGAAGTATCGAGGAAACCAATATCGCCGGGCGTGAGCTTTGTCGTTCGAGCGCCTTGCCCGACCTCGCAAACGCCCTCCTCCTGGATCATCAATAGCCAGGCGCCTTCGCTCTGATCGATCAGCTTTCTGGTCCTGGTCACAAACTGCGCATCGGCTTCGACCTGGATCAGGTCGAAGTTCGGCAGATGTGCAAGCGGGATCGATTGCGTCCGGATCGATCCGGAATATGGCCGGTCACTGACAAGCGCGGTAGCCTCGACACCGGCAATGGTGCGGCACACGACTTCGCGCCAAAACTCCAGACGATCAGGTTCCGCAACGGAGCGCGTACTGAGTATACCGACAAGCCCTGTCGCGGCTCCGGGTATGACCATTTCCATCGTACGAGACAGCGACATCGGGCACGGCCGTTCGGGTGACGTCAGCAGGTCGTTCCCAGCAAACCATATGGCTCGGGGCCTGTCATGCGTGATCTGCGTTTCGGTCAAATTTGGCCCCGCTTGCAGTCAAGACAGGCCGGATTGGCTGCGGGATGATCGGGACAGCCGAAAATCTGTGCATCTTGAGGAGGCCGCTGTGACCAAATCATTTGAAATGATCAACGGAACGCCGAACTACAATCTCTACATCAACGGCGAGTGGACCCGTTCACTCCGAAATGAATCGACGGACAGCATGAACCCGGCGACGGGCGAGCTTTTCGCCCGGGTTCAACAAGCGGGCAAAGCGGAAACCGAACGCGCCATCACCGCCGCCCACGGCGCCTACAAGGCCTGGGCTGCGACGCCCGTCTCGCAACGCGAGGCGGTGTTCTTTAAGGCCGCCGACGTTCTCGCCAGCAAGGCCAACGAGATCATCGAGGTCCTGATATCGGAATCCGGATCGATCGCCGGGAAATCCGGCTTTGAGGTCGGCTACTGTTTTGACCTGTTGCGAACCGCTGCCGCGGAGATGCGACGTTCCCCCGGCGAGACGATGCCCCTGACCTCTCCGGGACAATTCGGCTTCACGGTGCGGCAACCGCTCGGCGTCATTGCCGGGATCGCGCCGTTCAATGCCCCGTTCCTGCTGGCCATGAAGAAAGTTGTGATGGCGCTGGCCGCCGGCAACGGCTTCGTCCTGAAGCCCTCCGAGCTCACGCCGGTAACCGGTCTCAAGATCGCCGAGGTCTTCGACGAAGCGGGGTTGCCCGCGGGCCTCCTCAATGTGATCCCCGGTCCGGCCTCGGAGATCGGAGCGGCGATCTTCGCCGACCCGCGCGTGCGCATGATCACCTTCACCGGCTCGACCCATACCGGCAAACACCTTGCCGTAGAGGCCGCCAAGACCTTGAAGAAATTCACGCTCGAAATGGGCGGCAAGAGCCCGCTGATCGTGCTTGGCGATGCCGACGTCGACTACGCCGTCAAGGCGGCGGCTTTCGGCATCTTCTTTCACCAGGGCCAGGTCTGCATGGCCAACTCGCGCATTCTCGTCGAGGAGCCGATCTTCGATACCTTCTGCGAACGCTTCACCCAAGTCGCTAAGAGCCTGAAAGTCGGTGATCCGCGTGACCCGGACACCGTCATAGGTCCGCTCATCCGTGGAACGCAGTGCGCCGTCATCGACGGCCATGTCGAGGACGCGGTCGCCAAGGGCGCCAAACTGCTATGCGGTGCCACCCACAAGGACCAGTATTACTGGCCGACCGTCCTGAGCGGCATCACGCCGGAGATGCGCATTTTCAACGAGGAAAGCTTCGGGCCCGTTACCTCGATCATCAAGGTCAAGAACCACGACGAAGCGCTCGAGATCGCCAACAACACGGATTACGGCCTTTCGGCAGGCGTCATCACCAACGATATGCAAAAGGCGCTCGACCTCGCCTTCGGACTGGAGTCGGGCATGGTCCATCTCAACGACTGCACCGTCGCGGATGAGCCGCATGT
>Ga0210397_10000440_pt1 | contig 28141 bp, 26 predicted proteins | sample IncBWH2OmetaG_FD_160126 | JGI IMG/M metagenome (GOLD analysis project Ga0210397, IMG submission 160126) | Forest soil microbial communities from Barre Woods Harvard Forest LTER site, Petersham, Massachusetts, United States - Inc-BW-H-2-O ...
GCTTCGGCTGTAGGGGTAATGATTTCTTATGGAGATACAGACGGCGATTAATTTTATTTCAGATGTATTTTAGCATTAAAACTTCTATTCAATCTTATTTCAAGCGGAGCACTTCAATTGCTCCGCTTGTTGTTTTTAGAATCGTTTATGGCGCCGTTATGACATATAGTGCCGTACGTTTTATTTTAAATGACTGGGTACATCAATTCTACGGAATACCAAAATTCTTCTTTTCTTATTATGGTTTTGAATGGGTAAAACCCCTGAGTGAACAAGGGATGCTTGTCGTTTACATTATTATGGCTGCAAGCTTTTTTATGGTAATGCTTGGAGCCTGGTATCGCATCTTTTCAATCGTGTCATTTCTCACGTTCACCTATACCGAACTTATTGATCAGACCAATTATTTAAATCATTACTATTTTATTAGTCTTGTTGCGTGCATTATGTTATTTGCTCCGGCACACCGCTCTTTTTCCGTAGATACCTGGCGAAAGCCTGCTTTAGCTCTTACTCATATTCCAGTCATATTTATTCATATTATACAACTTCAATTAGGTATCGTATATTTTTATGCAGGTATTGCAAAACTTAATTACGATTGGCTCATAGAAGCAATGCCGTTAAAAATATGGCTCGTTTCCCGTAATGATATTCCGTTGATCGGTCCTTTGTTTAATTATGTTTGGGTACCTTATGCATTTAGCTGGTTTGGCATGCTCTACGACTTAAGTATTCCGTTTTTATTATTATCAAAGCGGTACAGAGGTCTTGCATATATTGCAGTTATCGTATTTCATATTATGACACGAGTTCTTTTTCAGATCGGAATGTTTCCCTTTGTTATGATTGGTGCGACTTTGGTTTTCTTTCCAGCCAATTTTCACCAAAAAATTATTGCAGGGTTGAAAAAGATACTACAAATAAAGCGTCATGAAATTACTCAACGCTATTATGTATTCAGACAGACGATTGCTGAGAAAATTTTATTCGTGATACTTATTGTTTACGTGTTATTTCAATTGATTTTTCCATTCAGATATGTATGCTATCCGGACAAATTATTCTGGACCGAACAAGGGTTCCGGTTCTCATGGCGCGTAATGCTCATGGAAAAAATGGGCGCCTGTTATTTTTATGTGCGCAACCCGGAAACCGGTGGACAAACAGAAGTAAACATTCATAAATATTTAACTCCCCAGCAGGAGAAAATGATGAGCACGCAACCGGATATGATTTTGCAATTCGCACATCATTTAGGAAAAGAATACCAACAACAGGGAATAAAGAATCCTGAAGTGCGTGTATTAAGTTATGTTGCATTTAATGGGCGTATGAGCGAATTATTTATTGATCCGAAAGTAGATCTGATGAAAGAAAAAGATTCGTTCTGTACTAAAAAGTGGATTAAGCCTTATAAGGAAGAGTAATTTTTACTGCTTCATCTTTTTATGAAAGTGAAGATATTGTTTTGAGGTATGATTTCTTGAATTTTGATGGTGTAACACTTAATTAGAGTACTGTTTATAACTTAGATGCGGAATATCATTGCTGAAGGGAAGCAATTTTAATATCTTTATATAGAACTCAAACTGAAAACTATGAAGTCTGTACAACTAAGTAAGAAATTACAAGACCTTGTAGAGGATGATTATATCCTGGCACATGCTTTATTTTTTTTAGGCGTAAAATTCTATAAGCATAAAACTTCTACGCTTCAGGATGTATTGGCTGAATCAGGTGTTTCTTTGTATCAGCTCAATCGCAAATTGAAAGAATTACATACAGAGAAATTTCCTGGCCCGGATTTTTTTAAATTCTTTGAAGTTGATGCAATTATTGAATATCTGAAACACGCACATTATCTCTATATAAAAGAGAAGATACCATACATTTCACGACTTATCGAAGACCTGGAAGACAAAGATAAATTAACACACGATTTAAAATTGATCTTTCCGTATGTAACCGAAGATTTTATCAAACATATTTACCACGAAGAAGATTCGTTGTTTTATTACATACAGAAACTGCATGCAGCAAGCTCAGGCACATTTAGTGAATCTGTTATGCTGGAAGTAATGAGCAAATATTCGATTAAAGCAATGGCTGCACACCACGAAGACGATGACGATGAAATGAAAGGAATTCGTGAACTGACAGATAATTATAATACAGAAGGTATTGATGATACACATTTGAAGGTAATTTTTTGTGAGATGAAGGCCCTTGAAAAAGATTTATCTTTACACGCACGTATTGAAAATGAAGTCTTGTTTCCTAAAGCATTAGATCTGGAGGCAAAGGTTGCACATTGCGTAGCATCATCCATCAAAAGTTATTAATGGCTCGTATTTTAGCATTTGATTACGGCACAAAAAGAATCGGAATAGCGAGTACCGATCCCATGCAGATCATCGCAAATGCATTAGATACAGTTCATCCCAAAGATGTTGTTGTATATCTTCGGAAATATCTTACCACCGAACTTGTTGAAGCCTTTGTTGTCGGACTTCCCCGTACGCTGCAAAATGAAGAGTCTTCCAATGCTCAGAATGTAAAAGCATTTATTAATTTAATCAAGAAGTCTTTTCCTGAAATACCTATTTATGGTGTAGACGAGCGATTCACTTCCTCTATGGCCTTTGATACCATGATTGCCGGTGGAGTAAAGAAAAAAGACAGAAAAGATAAAGCTACTGTAGATAAGATCAGCGCCACCATTATACTACAGTCGTTCATGGAGCAGAAGCAGAACGGAACGGTTACGATGATTTTTACGCCGGAAACAGGCGGAACGCCTAATGCTTAAAGCTCAAGGCTGTTCTATTTATACATTCCGTCTTTTGACTATAAATTTCATTTTCTATCATAGAGATTCTGCTTTTTGTATATAAGCCTCTAGCGTTTCGCTTTAGGCGTTCCGCCTTTAGCTTTTAGCAAAAAATAGTATATTTGTGAAAATACTTAATAGAATATGATTTATCCGATTGTGGCATACGGGGATCCTGTGTTGAAGAAAATTGCCCAAAATATTGAAAGAGGAACGCTGGATGTTAAAAAGATGTCAGATGACATGTTTGAAACAATGGAAAATGCGCACGGTGTTGGCTTAGCTGCCCCACAGGTTGGTTTGAATGTACGCTTATTTGTAGTTGATACTTCCGGTTTTGAGAACGATGAAATAGTTGCCGTACGTAAAACATTTATTAACCCGACTATTGAAGAAGAGTGGGGAGAAGAGTGGCCTTACGAGGAAGGTTGTTTAAGCATACCTGGCGTTCGTGCAGAAGTATATCGTCCTTCGAATCTTAAAATACATTATTTTGATACAGATTGGAACGAACATACGGAAGAATTTGATGGTATGACTGCCCGTGTCATTCAACATGAATACGACCATATTGAAGGGGTGTTATTTGTAGATCATTTGTCCTCCATAAAAAAACGCTTATTGAAAGGAAAACTTTCCAATATCAGCAAAGGAGATTGTGACGCTGCGTATCGCATGAAATTTCCTATTAAAAAATAATTATCTGTTCATGCACGAAGATTTAATTTGTGCATGAATAATCTTCCAAACAAGTTGCTTTCTTCTATTTTGAACATGCATGCAACAATCAATCGCTTCTAAACTACCGGATATTGGTGTTAATATTTTTTCGACCATGTCAGCAATGGCACAGCAATATCAGGCCGTTAATTTAGCACAAGGCTTTCCCGATTTCTCTCCTTCTGCAGAGTTGATTCAACTGGTACATGATTATATGCTGAAAGGATTTAATCAATATGCACCATTGGCAGGTGTAAGACCTTTACTGAATAATTTATCGGAGAAAGTGGAGTTGTTGTACGGTGCTACCTATAATCCTGATACGGACATAACCATTGCCTGTGGCGCTACCGAAGCCTGCTACACAGCTTTAACATCCATTCTGCACGAAGGCGACGAAGTAATTATTCCCGAACCTTCGTTTGATGTATATTTGCCGGCTATTCAGTTAAGCAAAGCCAAAGCTGTATTTGTACCGTTGACATTTCCGGATTTCAGTTATGATTGGGAGCTGATCCGTTCTAAAATTACTCCGCGCACCAAACTTATCATCATCAATTCGCCACACAACCCAACAGGTTCAATTATTTCTGCAGATGATATTCTACAGCTTCAGAAAATTGTTGAAGAATTTGGTGTTTACGTATTGAGCGATGAAGTATACGAGCATATAGTCTTTGATGGTAAAAAACATGTAAGCATTTGCAGTAATCCGGTATTGAAGCAGCGCGCTTTTGTAGTAGGTTCGTTTGGTAAAACGTATCACGTTACGGGATGGCGTTTGGGCTATTGTCTGGCGCCGGAATACCTGATGAAAGAATTTAAAAAAGTGCATCAATACAATACTTTTTCACCTGTAGCACCGATGCAGTTTGCTGTAGCAGACTTTATGAAACAGAAAGAACAGTATGAATCGTTGCCCGTGTTTTTTCAGAATAAACGCGATTTGTTTTTAAGTCATATCAAAGAGAGTAGTTTTGAAGTAATCCCGTCAAGCGGTACATATTTTCAGATGCTTTCCTATGCAACCATCAGCACTGAGAATGATCTGGATTTTGCGGCACGTTTAACACGTGAATTCGGACTGGCATCTATTCCTGTATCTGTTTTCTACAATGATAAAACAGATCATAATATACTTCGTTTTTGCATTGCTAAAAAAGAAGAAACTTTATTTAAAGCAGCCGAAATCTTATGCAGGATTTAATTGTATCCTTGGTTCAGACACCTTTGTTCTGGGAAGATCCCGTAGCAAACCGCGCGATGCTGGAAGAAAAAATTGCAGGTATAAACAAAACCGATGTGATTATATTGCCGGAAATGTTTACCACCAGCTTTACAAATGATGCAGCGCAATTTGCAGAGCCGATGAATCTGAATACGTTCAAATGGATGAAGCAATTGTCTGCACAAACAGGCGCGTGTATTGTGGGAAGTTACTGCGTAAAAGCAGATGGTAATTTTTACAACCGTTTGTTGTGGATGCAACCCGATGGTATTTTTTACACATACGATAAGCGTCATTCGTTCCGGATGTCTGATGAACATAAGGTGTATACTTCAGGCAATAAACAATTGGTTGTAGAATATAAAGGCTGGAAGATCGCACCGTTTATTTGTTACGATCTGCGTTTTCCGGTATGGTCCAGAAATACAGAAAATAAATACGACCTTGCCATCTATGTAGCTAACTGGCCGTCGGCACGTGCACATGCCTGGCAGCGTTTATTACCGGCGCGCGCCATTGAAAACATTGTGTATGTAGCTGGCGTGAATCGCATCGGTACCGATGGTTTGCAGCTGGATTATGCAGGTGATTCTGTTTTGCTTGATTTTAAAGGTGTACCGATGATCGAACTGCATAGCCAGGAAAAAATAGAAACTGCTACGTTGAGCAAGCAAGCATTATTGGATTTCAGAGAAAGTTTCCCGGCTTATCTGGATGCGGATGGGTTTGAGTTACGTTTTAAGTAAGATGTTTTATTTTATGGAAAGAATTGATTAACGAATCATAGACTAAATAAATGAATGACTTTGACTATTTAGTAAATCAACTAAACCTCTTAATAGGGTTTCTTGATGTTTCGGATGTAGCAGTATATAATCAAATAAAACAACATGATCGTTTTGAAATGGGTTTAACAATAGAACAATTGTACGATAAAAAGTATGAAAACTATTCAAACCACATTACAACCTCAGCACTACTTCTTGGCTTTTCTCATTTTGAAGATTTTATGACAAAAAGTATTGTTAAAATTTTGGTTACTAATCCTGAGAAAAATGACTTTAAGGTTACACTAAAAATTATTAGAGAAAAAGGGGAAGATTTAGTTGTTTCATTAGCTGAAGAACAGTCAAGACGCTTAAATTTTGCAGATAAAATAAAGTTTATTGAGAAAAATCTTATCGGTATCTCTTCACAAATTTATACTGATATAAAGTTTGTGAATGATATAAGAAATTGTCTAATGCATAATAATGGGTTAGCTGATAAAAGATTAAACCCTAAATATGAAGATGGTCAGAAAATTATTTTAAGCTCTGGTGAAGTTAATGGTTATGGACTTCAAGCAAGACAATTTGCAAGAGAAATTTGGGAGAGAATTTGATCTTCCTCGCGCCAGTCTTTGACTGGTGTGTATTATTCCGTAGTCTTTGACTACATTATTGAACATATTTTAATTTTCCCAAACACTCCACCGCTTCCTTCTCTGATGCCACTACTTTATATTCCGCAAAAGCTCTGACATATTTTTCAATGCCTGCATGCTTCCCCTGAATCGTTATAAGCAACGGTTTTTTCTTCTGAAGTACATCCTGTAAAAAGCGGAAGATCATTCCTGTAGAAGCCTCCGGATCATAATTATGAATATGGAGTATCAGTCCTTCGTTCGATTGCAATAGCCAGGTTAACGTCTTCTGAAACAAGTATAATTCTGAATGATTATCGAGTTCCATTACTTCAGCATCTGGGTATCTGCTTTTTATGGCACTCACCCACGGTGCAGCTTTAAATTCGGTAGCATTTTCGGTAAGCGTTAGTTGTAGAAATAACATATACAGATTTGAAAACTTTAAGTAATATCTGTTATTTTTGATAAAATACAATACGAATATGGAATTAGCATTTTTGTACGAACGCTTTCTGGAACTCCGTTCGGTAACGACAGACACACGAAAAGTAAAAGAAGGTGATTTATTCTTTGCATTGAAAGGTCCCAATTTTAATGGAAATACATTTGCCGATCAGGCATTGGAAATGGGCGCACCGTTTGTGATTGTAGATGAGCCGGAAGTTGTAAAAGACGATCGCTACTTATTGGTGGATGATGTGCTGAAGACTTTACAGGACTTATCTAATCTGCATCGCCGTACCTTAGGCATTCCGATTCTGGCCATTACCGGTTCAAACGGTAAAACCACGACCAAAGAATTGGTGAATGCAGTGATGAGTAAAAAATATAAAACCTATGCAACGGTTGGTAATTTAAATAATCACATCGGTATTCCATTGACTTTACTGGCAATGGACGAAAGCATTGAATTCGGTATTGTTGAAATGGGTGCCAATCATCAGAAAGAAATCGCTTCCTATTGCAGTTTTGTAGAACCCAATTATGGCTTAATCAATAATGTTGGTAAAGCACATTTAGAAGGTTTCGGGGGCTTTGAAGGAGTGAAAAAAGGTAAAGGCGAACTGTATCAGTATTTATTTGAAACGAATGGCATTGCGTTCATCAATTCAAAAAATGAACATTTAATGGAAATGTCTCCATTTGAATCGCCTGTATTATATGGCCGCAACAGTGATTTTTATAACGCAAAATTCTTAAAGAGTGATCCGTTTGTCGCGTTTATTGCCGGCAACGAAGAGTTAGTTGAAACAAAGCTTGTTGGTGATTATAATTTCGATAATATTTTAGCGGCATTGTGCATCGGTAAATATTTCGGTGTGCCCTCTATCGCAGCAAACCAGGCGATTGAACAATATGATCCTACAAACAATCGTTCACAGATTGTTAAGACCGGAAAGAACGAAGTCATCATGGATTCTTATAATGCAAATCCGACTTCCATGCGTGCTGCCATTGAAAATTTTGCTTCCATGCAGAAACAAAACAAAGTGCTGATTCTGGGTGATATGTACGAGCTGGGTGAAGAGAGCGAAGCCGAACATGCGAACATCGGAGCTTTGTTAAATCTACTAACGGACAGTACCATCATCATCATTGGTAAACACATGCAGGCAGCATCTAAAGAATGTGCCACAGCGCATTACTTTGAAACAAAAGCTGATGCAGTAACTTATTTAGAAGCAAATCCGCTTACAGATTCGGTGATCCTGCTTAAAGGCTCAAGAGGTATAGGTCTGGAAATCCTGATGCCATTGCTTTGATAAGAAAAAACAGAAAATCAGTAATCGTGAATAAAGAGAGAATATGAAGAAAAAAATAATTATCGGCTTAGTTATCATTTTAGTGTTGATACAATTTGTACGTGTAGATAAAACAAATACTCCGGTAGATACAACACAGGATTTTATTACCATCACAAAACCACCGGCAGAAATTGTTTCTCTGCTTAAAACGGCTTGTTACGATTGTCATTCAAATGAAACAACCTATCCATGGTACTTCGATGTAGCACCGGTTTCCTGGTGGGCCAAAGATCATGTGAATGACGGAAGAAAGCACTTGAACTATTCCATCTGGGGTACATATAAGCAAGAAAAACAGGCACATAAGATTGATGAAATGTACGGCGAAGTAGAAGAAGGAGAGATGCCTTTGTCTTCGTATACAATGATGCATGGTGAAGCAAAGTTAACACCGGAACAAAAAATATCACTGGTAAATTGGTTGAGAACGATTCAATAATTTTATATTGTTGTCTGAATTAAGATTTATAGGATTAAAAGATTTTTTACTTGAATCTTTTAATCTTAATTCAGACAATTGTTTTTAATAATTTATTTTTTTTCTATCCTTTAATCCTAAAATCTAACGAATTCTAATTTAGATCAATGAAAATGAAACAGGAAGAAATTACGCATAAAATTATTGGCTGTGCGATGAAAGTACATAGTACACTTGGTAATGGTTTTCAGGAAGTCATCTATCAACGTGCATTGGCAATTGAAATGGAAAAGCAAGGGCTGGGTTTTCAACGAGAAATGGAGATGGCAATTTTTTATGAAGGAATTGATATTGGAACAAGAAGAGTTGATTTTTTCGTTGAAAGTAACATTATGCTAGAACTAAAAGCATCAATCAGATTAGAAGACGTTCATTTAGCACAAGCAATGAATTACTGCCAAGCTTATGGTTTACCTACGGGACTATTGATAAATTTTGGTGCAAAAAGTCTTGAATTTAAAAGAGTATATAACTTAAATCATAAAGAAAATAAACAATACAAAATCAAAAAAGATTAATCTGTTCATTTATCGTCTGAATTAAGATTCATAGGATTAAAAGATTAAAGGATTTTTTACTTGAATCTTTTAATCCTAATTCAGATAATTGTTTTTTAATAATTTATTTTTCAATCTTTTAATCCTAAAATCTAATGAATCCTAATTCAGACAATAATTCCCTTCCTATACTCACTCGGCGAATAGCCGCTTGTTTTTTTGAAGTATTTGGAAAAATACGATTGATCCGAAAAATTTAATTGGAATGCAATCTCTTGTACTGTAAGCTGTGTATGTGTTAGAAGGCGTTTTATCTCCAGTGTCATTCGGTCGTTTATAAAATCCGTTGGTGTGCGACCGGTGAATTCTTTTACAGTTTCACTTAAATGATTAGCTGTTACTTGAAGCAGATCGGCGTATTCTTTCACACCAATATTTTCTGTACATTTTTCTTCAATTAATTGCTTGAAACGTTTGATCAGAATGTGACCTTTTTTCAGTTGTGTACCTTCCGCTTGCGGATACAGCCGTTTGCAAGAGATTAAGATCAAATCAAGCAAGGCGTGTGTTGCTTCCTGACTGTCTATGGCATCTGTATTTACTTCTACTATGGCTTTTTTAAATAGTGAATCTAATTCATTAATAGATTTTATATCTGTTAAATACAACGGCGGACTATTATATTCTAATGAATAAAAAAAAGGAAATTCAAATAATTTATACGGATCTGTTTTGTTTGAAAGATAAAAGATAGAGCTGAATAAAAAGATATAACCCTGAATGTCTTCCGAAAAAGATATCTCGTGAATCTGTCCGGGAGAGAGAAAGAAAACGGTATTCGGTTTTATTTGATATTCCTGCAAATCGATTGTATATGTACCGTTACCATTGGTAATAAATAAAATCTCATAGAAATCATCGTGGCGATGCGGATAGGCAACTTTAAAATCACGGTCTTTATTGAAAACCTCTACATTGTATTGCGCACCGCCGGCAGTTTTTTTTGAAAACTTGTCGATGGAATAAACAGGAATATGTTCAGGCTTATGCTTCATCTGATTACTTCATAAAATCATATGTGTAATCATGCGGCGGAGAAAGGTTTTCTTTGATCACCTGCGGACTTACCCAACGCAATAAATTCAATACAGAACCTGCTTTGTCGTTTGTGCCGGAAAGTCGCGCACCACCAAATGGCTGCTGATTTACCACTGCGCCTGTTGGCTTATCATTGATGTATAAATTACCTGCACTATAATATAAGGCTTTTTTCGCTTCGTCTATGATAGTTTGCGAGGAAGAAAAAATGCTACCCGTTAAAGCATATTGTGTAGTAGTATCTACTAACTGTAATACCTGATTCCAGTCTTTATCTTCGTATACATAAATAGTTAATACCGGTCCGAAAATTTCTTCCTTCATTGTTTTGTATGAAGGATTTTTCGTTTCAATAACTGTTGGCTGAATAAAATAGCCTATAGATTTGTCATACGTTCCGCCTGCAATGATGGTCGCATCCGTTGCTTGTTTTGTTTCTTCAATATATGCTACTATTTTATTAAATGCTTTTTCATCAATAACCGCATTTACAAAGTTTGAGAAATCTTCTACCGATCCGGTTTTGATTTCTTTTAACATTGCTTGTATTCGTTCCTTAACCGTTGACCATATAGATGCCGGTATATAAGCTCTTGATGCTGCCGAACATTTTTGTCCCTGGTATTCAAAAGCTCCACGAACCAATGCTACAGAGAGCGCTTCAACATCACAATCGGTATGTGCCAAAACAAAATCTTTGCCGCCTGTTTCTCCCACGATACGTGGAAAATTTTGATACAGATCTATATTTTGATAAATGGTTTTTGAAATATGTTTGAACACCGCGGTACTTCCCGTGAAATGCAGACCTGCAAACTGGCGGTGCTGAAAAATGATATCTCCGGTTATTGGTCCGTCGGTATATATTAAATTGATTACGCCATTCGGTAGACCGGCTTCCATAAGAATTTTCATAATGATACGAGCCGAATAGATTTGCGTGTATGCAGGTTTCCATACTACTGTATTGCCCATCAATGCGGGAGCCGAGGGGAGGTTACCTGCAATGGCAGTAAAGTTGAACGGTGTCAGTGCAAATACAAATCCTTCCAGCGGCCGGTAGACCATCTGGTTTTTTATTCCTTCCGGTGAATATGGTTGTATCGATTCAATTTCGCGCGCAAACTGAACATTCAATCTTAAAAAATCGATTAGTTCACAAGCTGAATCAATTTCAGCCTGATATACATTCTTAGATTGTCCAAGCATCGTAGCCGCATTAATCTCTGCACGGTAGTTGGTAGCTATTAAGTCCGCAGCTTTTAGAAATATCTGCGCACGTTCGTTCAATGTTTTAGATGACCAGCTTTGTTTGGCATGTAATGCTGCAGCGATGGCTTCTGATACATGAGCAGTTTTCCCTTCGCAGAAATAGCCAAGTGTATGTACATGTTCATGCGGAGGTGCAATTCGTATCTGAGTTTCAGTAAATACTTCTTTCCCATTTATAATCATGGGTATGATTGGTGCAGAAGATTTCAATAATGAAATTTTTTCTACAATAGCTGCCCGCTCTACCGAACCTGGCGCATAGCCTAATACTGTTTCATTTTTAATAACGGTTCCGGTCATGTTGAGAATAGTTTAAAAAGTATTTATAATATATGCTTCAATTCAATAAGATTTTTTATTTCAAATTGAATGTCCTCTGAATGCGTTTTATTCTCATGATTATAGAAGACATGGCCCAGCCCCATTTTTTTCGCACCCAGTACATCGGCATATAAATCATCGCCAATCATAATGCTTGTTTCGCAGGTACTGTTTGTTGTACTTAATGCATATTCAAATATTTGCGGTTCGGGTTTTTTATAACCTGTATGGTCGGCATGAATTAATGAATCAAAATATTTCTCCAATCCGGAATACTTCATTTTTATATGCTGTGTTTCTGAAAAACCATTGGTAATGATATGCAGACTATAACCTTTATTTTTTAAATACTCGAGAATTTCAAATGAATTCGGATGAACGTGTGGTTTGGTCGGGCACAATTCGATAAAGTGCGTATCCAGTTGACTTGGTACTTTATCGCTTTCAATGCCTAGCAGCTTGAATGTACGAGGAAAACGTTCCGTACGTAATTCTTCTTTACTTACTTCATTGCGGTGAAAACCTTCCCACATACTATCATTAATGTGTCGGTATGTTTTTTGAAAATCAGGGATAGAAAAACCGAATTGCTCTAAGTCATATATTTTATATAACTCCTGAAGGGTTTCAGCACAATTAAGATTGAAGTCCCACAGGGTATGATCCAGGTCGAAGAAGACAGTCTGATACGTTTGCATGTTATACGTTTAATTTCAATCGTTCAACAGGAATGTCATTTACTAAATGGCTTTCTACAATTTCTGTAACATCTTGTAACGTTACTTTGCCATAAAATATTCCTTCCGGATATACTACCAATGCTGGTCCGTGTGCACATACATCAATACATCCGGCTCGCTGTGCACGAATCTCTACAGCTAATTTTCTACTTTTAATCTCAGTTTTGAAAGCTTCAACAAGCTCCATTCCTCTTTTTTCTCCACAACATTCTTTTCCTTCCGGACGTTCGTTGGTACAAATAAAAACGTGTTTTTTAAATTTCATGATAAGGCTATTTTTCAATGTTTGATTACAGATGCTGTTGTGTATTATAAATCCGGTACCTTGTATATTTTCTTTTTGATGTGTTGCCTGCGGATGGCCAGCTCATTGTTTGCGTACAGCGTTCTGTATTCAATTAAATCTTTATAAAGCTGAGGTTCTTTACCAAAGAGCTTGAATAATTGTTTGAGGATATCAATGTAGGTTTCATTAATGTAATAGTATACCCACTGGTCAATTTTACGGTATTTTACAAGACCAATTGCTCTAAGAATACTTAAATGCCGGGAAGTTTTTGTTTGTGTATAGTCCAGAATCAATTCCAGATCCGAAATGCACATCTCATCATTTACTAAAATGAGATTTAGAATCCGGATTCTTGATTCGTCACTAAAAGCCTTCAGAATATCTGAACCTTTTTGAATATCAACTGTTTTTAGTCGTATCATGTATATTCGTTCAGTCAAATATACTTAAATGCTTTATGTAAAACCTGTATTTTGAACAATAATTCGCTATAAATGTTGTTCTTAATAGTAATGATGCATGTAATTTTTTAACTTGTACGACTAAATTGAAATCTTTGAAAAAACGTTCACTTATAAGGTCGGCAGCATTTATTTTGATGATGTTGCTTTTTGGCTTTGCACATGCACAATCACCAAGGAAAATCATTCAGTTTTCAGGTTTAATTGTATCCGGAGACAGTGCTTATGGTACGCCTGGCGTATATGTGTTCGTGCCAAAGGAAGGGCGAGGTACCATGTCAAATGCTATCGGCTATTTCTCCATGGCAGCTTTAACCGGAGATAGTGTTGTAATTAAATCTATTGGTTATAAAGAGAAAAATTTCATTGTTCCGTATACCTTAGATGACAAGGTTTCTGTGATCATAGAGATATTGGAGGATACGCTCTATATGCCTATTATTGAAATTACACCCTGGCCCACAGAACGCTTATTTAAAGAAGCTTTTATAGCGTTAAAGCTTCCTGAACAACAATACACAAATATGCATAATAACCTGAATGAACAGGTATTAAAACGCATGATGTATAATACAGGTGCAGATAGCTATATGAATCACAGATATTATCTGCAACAACAAACAATGTCGGTCGACAATCAATATTTTTCACCCACACTTTCGCTTACCAATCCGTTTGCCTGGAAAAACTTTATTGATGGCGTGAAGCGGGGAGACTTAAAGAAAAAGTATCCCAATCAGATTATGCCGGATGATGAATAAAAATTTCTGTTGTTTAGTATTTACTATTAAGCAATACTATTTCAATGAATTTGTATTTCAATTTATATTTAAGAAGTAATCAATAGAAATATCTGATACGTATTTTTTGAAATAAAAAAGCTTGTTTTAAACATTTAGAAAGCTTTTGAAAAATTATTCTTGTAAAATAAAAAATAGTTTTTACCTTTGAATTATGAACAGAACATATAAATGTACACTTGCAGTCCTTTCGACAGTCGCAGCACATGCGAATGGACGGGCTATATAGGTATATTTATAAACCATATATCGAAAGCCCGTCCAGATTTGGTCGGGCTTTTTTATTGACTATTTGTACTATGAATTTATTATACACACATACATCGAAATGCTCTATCGCAGCTCTGGCAGCCGTGGTGAAGAGAGTCTATGTTCGAGTCTGGGTGGTATGATATGCAGTACAAGTTACTTGTCCATATAAAAGGCCTCCCGCAAAAAACGGAAGGCCTTTTTGTTTGTCACCATTTAAACTAAATATATATGAAAACTCAAAAAACAAACTATGCATTTGCTGATCGTGTAAATCATGTACCGCAATCTTTTATCCGTGAAATATTAAAGGTGGCTTCAGACCCTGCCATTACTTCGTTTGCAGGAGGTCTGCCTAACCCGGAAATTTTCCCGGTAAAAGAATTAGAACATAGTGCCTCTGTTGTATTTCAGCAAGAGGGGATGCAGGCTTTGCAATATGCATCTACAGAAGGATATTATCCCTTGCGGGAATTTATTGCTCATCGTTATCGACAGCGATACAATATTGATATTCCGCCGGAGCAGATATTGATTACCAATGGTTCTCAACAGGCACTGGATTTGATCGGAAAAATCTTTTTGAACCCCGGTGATAACGTATTGGTAGAGCGGCCCACCTATTTAGGGGCATTGCAATCTTTGTCTATGTTTCAGCCTAAATTTCAGGAAGTAATTCTGAATGAAGATGGTATTGATACAGATGATCTGGAAGATCAGTTGTGGTCAAATCCTATAAAATTGTTTTACAGCATTCCAAACTTTCAGAATCCTACAGGTATCAGATACAGTGAAACTATTCGAGAGCAAACGATGCAGATTATAAGCAGATATAATACAATCGTAATTGAAGATGACCCTTATGGAGATATATTCTTTGATGGAGAACAATTACCGCCATTGTACAGCTATATGCCTGAAAGAACAGTTTTGTTGGGTTCCTTTTCTAAAACGATTGCACCGGGCTTACGTCTGGGCTGGATGATTGCACCTGAAGAAATTATTCGCAAGGCAGCCATTATGAAACAAGCGACCGATTTGCAATCCGGTAATGTGGCACAATATATTTTGTATCGTTTCCTGTCAACGTATTCATTGGATGCGCATATCAGACGTATTCAGGATACATACCGGTTTCAGCGCGATACCATGATGAGTTGTTTAAAACAATATTTTCCGGCAGGGACTAAATACACGCATCCGGAAGGTGGCATGTTTACCTGGGTAACGTTGCCGGAAGATATAACGGCACGTGAGCTATTGGCTAAAGCTATAGAACAACATATCATCTTTGTACCCGGAGATACATTTTATGCAAGTAATCCGGACACTCAAACATTGCGTCTGAATTATTCAAATGTAGAAGAGGAGAAAATGCGGAAAGCTATGAATACATTGGGCGGCATGGTTGCTGGCCTGGTTGAAGTCTAGGAGCATTTTATTTTTTACAGTTATGAGAAATAGAATACTTGAATTGGTGCGTACTTTTCGAAGAGGCAGTAGTAGTTGTAATCGGTCTTTAATTAAAGTGCGGTTGTATATTAGACAACAGGTTAAGAAAATGTATAACGTGCGGTATAGCCGATGGATTGATAAAGGGCTAGGAGAGTTTTATACAATGATTAAAAATCATAAGAGATAAAATAACTTTGCCGCTCTTCGAAACCGGTAATGAAGCGTAGTCTGTGTAAATGGTAGTTACATGGACTGCGCTTTTTCTTTCCTTTCAGACATGTTTTTAGATTCAATTTTTTGTATTATGATTGATTTTCAATCTTTAAATATGGAATTAAGCAGGAGTTAATAATTTTTCAGTATATTTAAATTGTTATATTATTTATTCTTATAATCTTATTTATGCTTGTTTATGCTTGAATAAATAACACGCTCGCTCCGCTTCAACTCCGTTCCAAAAGAAATAAAACATGAAAACAAAAAGACAAAAAAGCTATAAGACCATTGTATTAAACATGGTTGTGAATACTTTTTCAATGGCTATGAGGGGTGTCATATCATTTTTATTCATGTCCTTTATAATAAATGGAACACAGGCCCAGACAGGAGTGGGTGATAATTTCAATAACAATGTGCTTTCCTGTAAATGGACTGCGAATACAAATTATGCCTTGAGTGAGGTAGGCAGTGAATTAGTGATTACAGGAAATAATGCGGGGGTGAGCTATAATAATTTCAGCTTTTCATTTAATACTATTGATATAAGTTCTAATCCTGTTATCAGCGTTCAGATTAAAACTACAACAGCTCTTAGTGTTCGTATGGACCTGACCGATGCCAATGGTAATAGTACAAACGCTTCTCCGGTATCAAAGGCTATTACAAATTCCGGCACCTATTCAACTTTTACATTTAATTATACAGGGAAATTTAATCAATCAAACCCAAGTACGGCTACCGTTGATCCTACACAGATTACTCAACTGGCTATCTTTTTTAATCCCGGAGGAACGGGTTATAACGGGACAGTGTATTTTGATAATTTACAGATAGGTACAGGTGGTCCAACCGATGGCGGAGGCAGTACATGCAGCCCACCGATCAATTATAATATTCGTTTAAATCAGATTGGTTTTTATCCCAATCTGGATAAAATTGCTATCGTTGCAGGGAATCCGGCAGCAGGTAGTTTTTCTATTCAATCTTTGGATCTGTCAGCTACTTTTTTTACCGGTACTCTCGGTGCTTCTGCAACCTGGTCTTATTCAAATGAAACCGTTCGTGCAGCAGATTTCAGCACATTTACAACACCGGGAACTTACGTGTTATATGTGCCGGGCGTTGGTTATTCACCGCCGTTTATAATAAATCCGGATGCATTTAATATTCTTTCAAAAACAGTATTGAAAGGATATTACTATAAGCGTGCTTCAACAGCAATTACTTCTCAATATGGCGGTGTTTATGCGCGTGCAGAAGGACATCCGGATACCGGTGTGCAGATTCATGCTTCCGCTGCAAGTCCGGGCAGACCTGCGGGTACAGTTGTTTCATCGCCAAAGGGATGGTATGATGCCGGTGATTATGGCAGCTACGTAGTAAACTCAGGTATTTCCACCTATACATTATTATCATCATACGAACATTTTCAATCGTACTATGATACCTTACCATTAAATATACCGGAAAGCGGAGATGGAATTCCGGATATTTTGAATGAAATAAAATGGAACCTGGATTGGATGCTGACGATGCAGGATCCGTACGATGGTGGCGTATATCATAAAAAGACAACGCTTGCATTCAGTCCGTTTGAAATGCCTGATGCCGATCAGGCACAGCGCTATCTGATTGGTAAAGCTACTGCGGCAACGTTTGATTTTGCTGCGGTAATGGCGGTGGCTTACAGAGCATATCTTCCTTATGATGCCACGTATGCCAATCAATGTTTGGCGGCGGCTAAAAGTGCCTATACATGGGGCATTGCAAATCCCGGTATTACATTCTCAAATCCATCTGATGTATCAACCGGTGAGTATGGCGACGGTACATTGACTGATGAGAAAGAATGGGCTGCAACAGAATTGTATATTTCAACAAAAGACAACTCATATTATGCCAACAGTTTTAAAAATACAAACAGTTATGGGATTCCCAGCTGGCCTACGGTGAACACACTTGGAATTATTTCACTGGTACACCATAGGAAAAATTTAACAGCATTGGGATTTGCTGATACAACAGCCATTAAAAATAAATTGTTTGCAATAGCAAATCCGATCCGTACATATAAAACAACTTCTTCTGCATATAAGACAGGTATGGGTACAAATGGCAATGCTGATTTTATCTGGGGAAGTAATTCGGTAGCACTTAATGAAGGTATCATTTGTATGTCGGCTTATCTGGCCACAAAGGATCTTACATATCTGAATACAGCCATATCAGAATTAGATTATATTTTAGGTCGTAATGCAACAACGTATTCGCTTGTATCCGGGCTGGGAAGCAAACCTGTGATGAATCCGCATGATCGTATATCCAGTTCAGATGGTATTGTGAATCCTATTCCCGGATGGATGGCAGGTGGTCCAAATACAGATTCTCGGGGCGATTGCGGAGCTTCAGCTTACCCTTCAACATACAAAGCGTGTTCTTATGTAGACAATAGTTGCAGCTACTCAACAAACGAGATAGCAATTAACTGGAATGCACCGCTGGTATTTGTTGGTATTGGTGTCCAATATATAAATCGGACAGATTTGAATCCTGTCATACAAGTACTCAATGCTTCAACCAGTATACCTTCTGATAACAATCCTGCCGTTTCAATGGGCACGTCACTTAAAGGTACAGCTGCCAATACAGTTACATTGACGATTAACAATGCAGGCGCTGTTCCGTTACTTATTAGTTCTATTACAGGAGATCCGGGATTTGTGGTTGGAACATTAACTCCTGCCAGCCCGATAGCTGCAGGAGCGTCATCTACATTTACCATATCCGCAACACCGGCTAACGCAGGTATTAATACCGGTAAAGTGATCATTCAAACAAACGATCAGACAAATCAAACATTCACACTAAATCTGTCGGTTACAGGCACTGCTCCTGAAATAAGTGTTACACAGAATAATATTGCTTATATCAACAATGGTACAGCTTATTCATTTCCGAATACAGTTCATGGTAATCAAAGTTCAGCTGTTGCCTTTACAATAACGAATACCGGAACAGCAGTACTTACACTTGGTACCTCAGTAGTAACAGGCCCTTTTCAACTGACAGGCCCGTCTGTATCTTCTTTAGCGGCAGGAAGTACAACAACATTTTCAGTGGTCTTTGCACCTGCAACAACAGGAAATATGACAGGAACTGTAAGCATTCCAAGTGATGCGGATGATTCACCATTTATTTTGAACCTTTCGGGTGATGGTATAGTAACTACAGGAACAATAGGAGTCTTAGCTTCTGATGCAATACTCATTGCACCTAACCCGACAAATGGAAATGTTTCTGTTCAGATGAATGGTGTGTTTAGCAATATATCGATCAATGTATATAATGCTTTAGGTGAGCAATTGATTTCAAATGCACTGAGCAATGCAAATCATTCATCTGTTCCTTTAACACTTACAAGCATGGCAGCCGGTATTTATTTTATTGAAGTTATCAGCGATCAGGGTACAAGCATGAAGCGAGTAATTAAAGAATAATCTTGTGTTATTTTAAAGAAAACTTATGAATATAGATGAGCACGCAACTGACTGTAGGTTTTTTAATTTATACATATCCTGATGGAGATGTCATAGTATATAAAGATGAAATCATAATGTTAAACCCTGCCTTTATTGCTTGATTTTAAATACACTATTTGGAATATTGCCGACGCGTCAGAATATATTTTTAATTATAGTGCTATTTTGCCATCCGGTTTTATTAACTTTGGTTAAGAAAACTATACTATATTAAGACTATGCAAAAAAATATTAAAATTATTTTACCAGTAATCTTTGTGGTTACTGCATTATTCTCTTCATGTCATAAGAAAAAAGACGATCCTACTCCAGCAGGTTCGAGCAATAATAACAACAACAACAACAACGTATCGACATCAACTACCGGAAGTTATTTACCATTGACGAAAGGAAATGTATGGAACTATACAACAGTTAGTAACCCTGCAGGTGATTATACCTATTCTTCGACTGTTCCGGGAGGTACTAAAGTGTTTAACGGAAAAACATATAGTGTCCTAATTGATGTTCTTTCAACAGATCCGACAACTTCTGATAGTACTTATGCTTATCAGGATGGGAATAAATATTATTCTTATGCTCCTCAAACGCCAACAGGCGGTGGGGCGCTTGAGTTAAAACTTATTGATTTGGACTTGCCGATAGGAACTTCCTGGTCTACTTCTTATCCTGCTAATCAATACACGAATGATACATATACCTTTAAAGTTACAGCTACCGGTTTGACAAGAACGGTTAATAATATTAACTATACAGATGTTATCTCAGTAGATTTAACAACGACTGTTGCTTTGTCTTCTTCCTATATTGCATTATTGGAATCGTCTGGTTTAGATGCCTCGGATATTGCTTTGGTTGAAGCTGAATACGGAGGAGGTACAAGTATTACGCAAACAACTTATTATGCTAAAAATGTTGGTGTAATTGAGCAGACTTCATCTACAGGTGGCTTAGCCATTCAATTGGTAAGTTCAACAATTAAATAAGCTCACTCTTTCACATAAAAAAAGGATGTCCGGAAATTTCCGGACATCCTTTTTTTATGTGAAAATCAGATTGTTTTCAGGTTATTCATATCCGGAAGCATATAAAACATGTGTTCATTTAAATAATACTGATATCACTTACATTTGAGCATAAAAAGCCTTATTTTGGTATTAATAAAACTCAAGATATTATGAAAATATTTATACAAAAGATCGGCTTATTATTATTATTAGCTACTTCTGGCTTGCTTGTACAGGCACAAACGATTGAAGTTAGTGTTACGGTATCAGGATTTGGTACACAGGTTATCGCCAACGGTTCAACAACTGACGCAACATTTCTTCCTGATATTAATTCAGTTTTACCTATAACAATTACTATTAAAAATACCGGTTCATCTACTTTGACGATGACTAAGACTGCAGGGAAATATATTGCTCTTGGAGGAGCAAGTACTGCTGATTTTACTATTGTCGAATCTGGATTAACAGGGTCAATTACAGCAGGTGCAAGTCAGACATTTACGGTAAATGCTTCTTCTTCCGAAACAACCGGAAATGGAAAAACTGTTTCAATCAGTATCTTGAGTAATGATGCAGCGAATGCTGATTATATGGGTACTATCAAATATAACATCGTAAAGCCAGCTACTACAGCTACAACCAAAGCTGCTGATATCGGCTTGAGCCTATATCCGAATCCATCTGCAGATGGACACTTCTTTATCACTACAAATAATGTTGCAGTGAATAAAGTTGTAGTAAGTAATGTTTCAGGCGTTACACAAGAATTCAGCACGCAGGAATTCAGAACATCTCTTAAAGGTTTACTGCTTGTTCAGGTATATACAGATAAAGGTATCGTATCTGAAAAAGTAATTATTCAGGAATAATGATCGTATAATTTCATTGAAGCCAAATAAAAAAGGTTGACGCTTGCGTCAACCTTTTTTATTATATCTGGGTCTAGAAACTAGTGCCTGAAAACTAGCAACTCGTTACTTGATCTTGGCATACCGGTTACTCAAATACTGAATCAATTCTTCATCCCATTTGGTTCGGTGCGAAAAGTATTTTAGTAAACGTTCATAAGAAGCAATTTTTTTAGTCTTTGTTTCAGAGTCTTCATTGATAATAAAGAGGTCACCTAACAATTGTGTTTTGTCTGTGAGGTTTCTGTCTTTTTTGATTTCATCAAAGAGAACGTCATATAAATCGTCAGAAGATGTCATATAAATGTAGTGTAATTACAAACCAATTGCTTTAAGCCATTCCGGAGTTGGTAATACCAGCTTGCGTTCTTTCACGCTGAATAAACCTATTGTAAATTCAGCGACGCAGCATGTCTCTGCGTTTCGTTTCATCGTTTGGATAATTTTTCCAATTTTACCTTCGTAAGAAATCATCTGCGATTCAACGCTGATTTCCTGACGTAAGCGGAGTTCTTTCAGGAATTTAATGTTGATTTCCAGAATGGTTGGCCCAAGTCCCGTTTCCCGAATATAAGACAATCCATAACCGTTTTGAGTAATAAGCTCCCAACGAGCTTCCTCTAAAAGACTTAAGTATGTCGCGTTATTTACATGACCAAATGTATCCAGATGTTGTTCGCGTATGATAAGCGGATAATTGAAAATAGCTGCGTTGTCTATGTTCATAGCTGCAAATATTGTTTCATATTCGATATTAAAACTATTTTGACTGAAATAAAAATGCTCCTCATGAAAAATAAGGAGCATTTTATAATCTTGATATTATTTACCCACGATTGAAATCGTGGGCTATGCAAAATCGCGAATGTGAATTTCTTGATTTGAAATTTTATTCCGTTTGGAATTTGACTTTTGTTATTTGGGATTTCTACTCCGTTGTTAAACAAAATATCAGAAGTTAAACCCTACCTTCTTTAAATCATCCCAATACAAGGGGTACGATTTGTTTACTACCGATGGTTCTTCAATCGTTACTTTACCTAACAGTGCAAGTGGAGCAAATGACATTGCCATACGGTGGTCTTCGTAGGTATGTACCGATTGTCCGTCTACTTTAAATGTTCCCGGAACAACTTTATAAGTAACGTCTTTTTCGATCTCGATCATATCTGCGCCGAACTTGCGCAATTCATTTTGTATGGCAGCAATACGATCCGTTTCTTTGATACGTAAACTTTGCAGGCCGCTTAATGTTCCTTCAACACCTTTGGCAGCGAGTATCACAGCTACTGTTTGTGCTAAATCCGGACAGTCGGTAAAATCCCAAACAAGGCTACCTTTAACGGGTTGCTTGGTAAGCTTTAATCCGTCTGTCGTGAATTCTGTCTTAACACCCAGCTGATCCATGATGTCTACAATTACGTGATCACCTTGAAGAGAATTCTTAACATATCCTTTCAATTCAATGTTTGCTTCTTTTGCAAGAGCCGCCACACTGAACCAGTAGCTTGAACCTGACCAGTCCGATTCAACTTTGTACTGTGCTGGTTTATATGTTTGGTGTGCAATTTTAATAATGTTGTCTTTCCATTCCGACGTAACACCAAAATGTTCCATCAAACGCAAGGTCATTTCTATATATGGTTTTGAACCTACGTGTCCTAACAATTCAATCGTTAAACCTTTTGGCAATACAGGTGCAATCATCAACAACGCAGTAATGTATTGAGAACTCACATCGCCTTTAATTTTGATGTAATCCGTTTTTGCTAATTCAGGCTTGAACGGATGGATCAGGATAGGAGGGAAGCCTTCTTTTTCTTTGTATTCAATTACAGCACCTAATTCACGTAGGGCATCGACTAATAATTTAATCGGACGCTCTTTCATGCGTGGTGTACCCGTCATTTCACGTGGCTTGCCGTTGAATGCACTGAATGCAGTTAAGAAACGCATCGTTGTACCGGCATCCAATACATCCCAAACAGGATTGCTGTCAGAATCCAGTAAACGGATCATCGTTTGTGTATCGCGTGCATTGGACAAATTGTCTAGCTGAGATTTTCTTCCGGTAAGTGCATCGATCACCAATACACGGTTACTCTCGCTTTTAGAAGCAGGAGGTGTAATGGTATGGTTTACAATACCGGATGTATGTGTTAAGTGAAATGCGTTCACAGTTGTATCAGAGGCTTGCATAATAGTGTAAAGATGCGGTGATCTCTTCTTTAGTTAATGATATATTGAAATTGGCTGTGCCTACTTTTTCCAATAAAGAAAATTGTATAGCACCGTTTTCGTTTTTCTTATCCTGAATGGTGAGCGGTACAATCAGATCGATTTCGGTAAATAAGATTGGTGTTTTACCATATACCGAAAGAATATAATTTTCTATTTCTTTGTGTTCTTCCGTAGTAATAAATCCTTTTTGAACAGAAAGCCAGGATTCACAAATCATGCCGGCAGCAATGGCTTCGCCGTGCAGCAGACGTTTGCCGGGAATAAATAAGAAATGACTTTCGATTGCATGTCCTACCGTATGACCGAAGTTTAATATTTTCCGAAGTCCTTTCTCTAACGGATCTTCGACGGTAATTTTTTCTTTGATCGCTACAGAATGTCTTGCCAGTTCTTCCCAGTCTAATTGACCTATTTTATGTTTTTTTATTTTATCCCACATTGTTTTATCTGCAATCAAACAATGCTTTATTATTTCAGCAAATCCAGAATTAATTTGTTTGTTTTCCAGAGTTAATAAAAATGTAGGGTCGATGATTACAGCAACTGGAACATTAAATACACCAATATGATTTTTAAATGTGTCGCCATTTAGTGTAAAGTCAATACCTAATTTACCCCCTACGCTTGCATCAACCATAGATAGGAGAGTAGTAGGTATCTGTATAAAGTCAATACCTCTTTTGTATGTAGAAGCACAGAAGCCACCCATGTCGCCGATCACACCGCCGCCAAGATTTACCAGCAATGCTTTACGATCCAGCGCAAGCTCGGTCATCTGTGACCAGATAGCAGCACAGGTTTCCAATGTTTTTTCTTCTTCACCGCTTTTAATTTCAATGATATTTTCTGTTGGAAACAGATCATTTAGCAATGGTAAACAATGTTCTTTAGTGTTTTCATCAACAATTATAACACTACGGGAATATTTTTTTGTATAATCCTTTAATGTGTTAATCGTTTCTTCTATTGACGAGGAGAAAATTATTTCTGAAGCCATGGAATAAAATTCGCTTTAAAATCCAAACCCCCAACGAAACGCTGAGGGTTTGGGTACTGTATGATTGTGAATGTATTAATGAATCAACTTATGCTTTTGATTCAACCGCTTTCATAATTTCTGTTTGTCTGCGGATAGATTCTTCGTGCACCAATTTAAATACGTCAATAACGAATTCTTCATTGATACCTAATTTTCTCGCTAACTCAGAACGGTTTTTCATAATATCATCCCAACGTTTTACTTGTAACGTAGTAACGTTGTTATCTCTTTTGTATTCGCCGATTTTCTCAACAACAGCCATACGTGTCGCAAGTGTTTCCACTAATTCACGGTCAATGTTGTCAATTTTCTCACGTAGTTCTTCTAAGTGATCGTTGAAGTCTACATTTGTAGTAGATTCAGTACGAATTTTAAGATCTGTTAAGATTTCACCTAAGCGCTCAGGTGTTACTTGCTGATCTGCATCAGACCATGCTTTGTCCGGATCGATGTGTGTTTCAATCATCAAACCATCAAAACCAAGATCCATTGCTTTCTGAGAAATTTCAAATATAAGATCTCTCTTACCGCCAATGTGACTTGGGTCACAGATGATCGGAATTTGCGGAGCGATACGTTTTAATTCAATTGGAATAGACCACGTAGGTACGTTACGGAATTTCGATTTGTCAATCGTAGAGAAACCACGGTGAATAGCAGCTAAATCACGAACACCTGCACGATAGAAACGTTCGAAAGCGCCGATCCATAAGCCAAGCTCAGGGTGCGTAGGGTTTTTAATTAATACAGCTTTGTCTTTAACACCTGCCATAGCATCTGCCATTTCCTGAATAGCAAACGGGCTCACAGTTGTACGTGCACCTACCCACAGAACGTCAACGCCATATTTCAACGCCAGTTCAATGTGTTCCGGGTTAGCAACTTCAGTACCAATCTGGATACCTAATTCTTTTTTAACTTCGGCCAACCATTTCAAACCTTCTTCTCCTGATCCTTCAAAAGCGTTTGGTCTGGTTCTTGGTTTCCATATACCGGCACGTAATACATCAACTTTGCCTAAGTCTTTTAAAAGCTTAGCTGTTGACATCAACTGCTCAGGTGTTTCGGCGCTACAAGGGCCAGCGATAATCAAAGGCTTGTGTTTTGTTTTTGCCCAGGATTCAATCGGATTTACGTTTAATTCTACTTTCATATTCTACGCTTTTATCATCTTGCTAACAAAAACAGATCTCTTTCCGTTCTATATACTCAAGATGAAAACCTTACACTCAATAAACTTTAGCGATACTGCCATCGCATTTGCTTCAAAATCAACGAACGAACTGAAACACATGAGGTTTCTTTTTCGCACTATGGCATGGAGCAAGATTACAAATATAAGTGTTTCTTTCTTAAAATTCGCATTAAAATACCATTTTCCGATCAAAAAAATCGTCCGGAATACGCTCTTTAAACAATTTTGCGGAGGGGAAACATACTGGGAATGTGGTTCAACCATGGATAAACTCTATGAGAAAGGCATTTTTTCGATACCGGACTATAGTGTGGAAGGAAAAGAGGATGAAGCTTCGTTTGAGCAGACAACCAAAGAGTTAGTAAAAGGGATTGAACTCGCGGCCGGTTTACCTATGGTGTCGTTTTCGGTCTTTAAAATGACAGGAATTGCCCGTTTTGCCTTATTGGAAAAAATCCAGCGGGGCGAGTATTTGTCTTCAGTAGAAACGAAAGAATTTGAACGGGTCAAAGGACGCATTACCCGCTTATGTTATGAAGCACAATCGCACAATGTACGGTTGATGGTTGATGCAGAAGAAACCTGGATTCAAACGGTAGTCGATGAAATCATTATTGATTTTATGAAACGGTTTAATGATAAAGCACCAATCCTTTTTTTAACGATACAATTGTATCGTAAAGATGGCTTTGAACGATTAAAGCAGATGTATGCAGATGCTTGTTCCGAAGGCCATTTCATAGGTTTTAAGCTGGTGCGCGGTGCCTATATGGAAAAGGAGCGGGAGCATGCAAAAGCATTGAATTATCCTTCACCGATCAATGATACCAAAGAACAGACAGATGCTTTGTATAATGAAGCGGTATCTTTTTGTTTAAATGAAGATATTGCCACATGTGTTGCTACACACAATCAATTGAGTATTGAAAGAGCTGTGCGCGAAATGGATCCCAAAGATCAACAGATCTCAGGTTTCGCGCAGTTATATGGTATGGGTGATTTTTTAAGCTATAATCTTGCTCATGCAGGATATAAAGTTTCCAAATATTTGCCTTATGGCCCGTTGCGTGAAGTAATGCCATACCTGTTCCGCAGAGCAGAAGAAAATAAATCCATTACCGGAGAAACGACGCGTGAATTGTTATTTATTGAGAAAGAGCTGGAGCGGAGAAAAGCTGCGCTAAACTCCAAATAACAAAAAACAAATTTCAAACGGGTCAGGAAAACTGAATAATGTCGTCGAGGTTTTAAACCTCGACGACATTATTATATAATTAATTAAACTACTGTTTACTGACTACTCTTCACTAATTTTTTGTTTTCAGCATAATTTGTGAGAATTTGCAGTATGGATACTATCAACAAACTCGTGACTCTTATATCACTACTCATCTCTATATGTAGTGTTACCAGCTGTTCTGCAATAGATGCAATGAAGGGGAAAAAAGAATTTGTTTCGATTCATAAGCTTACTCATCTTGTTAGTGGCCGTTATGAAACAACGCAGGACTATATAAGTTTTTCCTGTTCAGGTGTTTCGGTAACATTTGTTCAAAACGAAGAAGAACTATTTGTCTGGATGGAAGACGCTGCCTCTGATTTGTCAAATGGCAACTGGATAAACGTGCTTGTTGCGGATACTTTATATACACGTATTCAATTGAAAAAAGGCAAGCAATTATATCTGATTCCTACCCCTTTTAATGCAGGCAATCTAATTACTCTTGCAAAAGCTACAGAAGCCAGTGTAGGTGAAGTAAAATTATATGGCATTGAAGTATCAAAGCCATTACCTGCCACAGCATTTGATATTATGCGAACGATGAATATACAATTCATCGGAAATTCTATTACGTGTGGTTACGGGAATATGGTATCCATAGAGGCTCCTCCAGCAGGCGATCCGCTTACAGGTTTCCATTCTCAAAATGAAAATGCCTATCAGTCTTATGCCATGCAAACAGCGCGTAAACTGAATGCAACTCCTTCGCTTGTTTGTTTTTCCGGTAAGGGCATGTATCGCAATTTTGATAATGATACAAATGAGACCTTACCAAAAATATACGATCGTATCCATCTTCAGAATAAGAACAGTGCCGAATGGGATCATACAAAACAAGTACCTGATATTATTGTAATCAATTTGGGTTCGAATGATTATTTTGGTGAATCACGGAACCAGCCGCTAAACGATTCTGTTTTTGTTGAGACGTACATAAAATTTGTTGCGAAGCTTATTTCCCTGTATCCCAATGCGAAAATAATCTGTACCAATGGTTCTACACTGAACGATGGCTGGCCGGAAGGTAAAAAATGCTGGACAAGAGTACAGGCAA
>Ga0210397_10000441_pt1 | contig 28025 bp, 23 predicted proteins | sample IncBWH2OmetaG_FD_160126 | JGI IMG/M metagenome (GOLD analysis project Ga0210397, IMG submission 160126) | Forest soil microbial communities from Barre Woods Harvard Forest LTER site, Petersham, Massachusetts, United States - Inc-BW-H-2-O ...
CTGCTGCCGCGCTGAACGACGTTGGGGGAGAAGCCGGCGGCGGCGAAGTCCTGGTCGTACTTGCGATGCCATGGCTCCCACGAAGAGCGTGGCGTGAGGACCCAGGGCTCCTGTGCCAGGTCGGCGAGCTGCAGCTGCTCGGCGCCGGCCAGGGGGTGTCCGGCGGGGAGGACGACGGCCACGGGTTCACTCAGAACCCGCTAGGTGGCGAGGTCGTCGACCAGGGGCGGACGGGTCACGCAGGCGTCCAGGCGACCGTCTCGAAGGCCTTGCACGAGCTGCGCGATCGGCAGATCCTCGGTGGTCATGGCGATCTCCGGGTGCGCCTGGGCGAAGGCCCGCACCACCGGCGGCACGACATAGTTGGCGACCGACGGCAGGAAGCCGATGTGAAGTGCCTGGCGCTCGCCGACCGCGAGCCGCCGCACCCGATCAAACGCCCGGTCGGCCCTGGTGAGCAGGGGCTTGGCCTCGCCGAGCAGGGCGGCGCCGACCTCGGTGAGCTGGACACCGCGCGGTCCACGGGTGAACAGCGGTGCTCCGACCTGACGCTCCAGGGCACGGATCTGCTCTGACAGCGATTGCTGTGCGACGGGGATCCTCGCGGCCGCCCGGGTGAGACTGCCCGCCTCGGCCACCGTCACGAAGTAGTGCAGTTGCCGGAGGTCAAACGACGACACAGGGTCGAGTCTAGGCACAGGCTCGTCCTGTGGCTGGACAGGAGCCTGATGTTGTCGGTCGCGATCCGTCGGCCGTACGTTCAGGCCATGAACGAGAACAGATCACCCCGCAGCTGGCTGATCACGGGAAGCTCATCGGGCTTCGGGCTGGCCATCGCCCGTGCGGCTCTGGCCGCCGGCGATCAGGTCGTTGCCACGGCCCGGGACCCTCAGACGCTGAATGCACTCCTACGCCAAGCCCCGGATCGAGTGGCGGCCGTCCGGTTGGACGTGACGCGCCCGGGCGACATCGCCGCTGCCGTCGCTGCGGCACTGGAGCGCTTCGGTCGCATCGACGTGCTCGTCAACAGCGCCGGCTACGGGACGGTCGGCGCCGTGGAGGAGGTGGACATCGATGAGCTCACGACGCTGCACGAGACGATGTTCCTCGGCCCCGTCCGGCTGACCCAGGCCGTCCTGCCTGGGATGCGTGAGCAACGCAGCGGTGCGATCGTGCAGATCAGCTCGATGGGCGGACAGCTCGCCCCGGCCGGCTTCGGTGCCTACTGCTCGGCCAAGTTCGCGCTCGAAGCCATGTCAGAGGCGCTCGCGAGCGAGGTCGGCCTGCTCGGCATTCGGGTGCTCATTGTCGAACCGGGAGCGTTTCGCACCGAATTCGGAGCCGAGCGGATGCATCGCACCGGCACGATCATCGACGACTATGCCGCCACCGCGGGGGTGACTCGAGCCGCCGTCGACGCGATGGACGGCTCGCAGCCGGGCGACCCTGACAAGGCGGCGGCCGCGATCCTCGAGGCGATCGGCACACCCCGGGCCCCCCTGCGCCTCGCGCTCGGCGCTGACGCGGTCGACGCGATCCGCGCCAAGCATGAGCGGCTGCATACCGACCTCGACGGCTGGGAGCAGCTCAGCCGCTCGACCGCCCGCTCATAGCTGCCTGATCGTCCCGACGCGAGTCAGACCCGGTGGTAGCGCGCGTCGGCGATCGAGTACAGCGCGAAGGCGATGAAGCCGACCGCGACGATCCCGAGCAGGAGCGGTCCCGCGGAGGCGTGGGCGAGCTTCTGGAGAGCGCCGTCCAGGCCGACGGCGCTCTTGGCCGAGTAGGTCACGGCGGCCTTGATCAGGCCATAGGCGATGAGGATGAAGATGACGGCGCGGGCGACGTGACCGACGAGGCCCAGCCCGGTGAACGCGCGGCGGGCGCCCTGGCTCATACGGGCCGTATCGGAGTCCTCCAGGAACGTCCGGGACAGCCCCTTGTATCCCTGGTAGAGGCCCACGCCGAGGACCACCAGCCCGGCGATGGCGACGATCACCGGGCCGCCGGTCCAGCCCAGGATGCCCGCCGCGGCGGGCCGGGGGCTGCCGCTGGAGGCCCGCGCGCCCGCGACGATCTTGACCGCCACCAAGCACAGCGCCCCGTAGGCGATGGCGCCGGCGATCGCCGAGACGCGGCGCTTCAGCGCGCCGTCATCGTCGGGCGGCGAGCCGGCGACGGCGTCGATCACCGACCAGAGCGCGTATGCGCCGAGTCCGATGGCGAGCGCGATGAGGAGGACCTCGCCGAACGGCTCGCGGGCGATGGTCTGCAGCGCGCCGCTCTGGCTCGTCGTCTTGCCGCCCGAGCCGAGGGCCAGCTTGAGGGCCAGGACCCCGATGACCCCGTAGACCACACCCCTGGCGACCAGACCGGCCCGGCCGAGCGCCCGGACGGTCTCACGGCCCGAGCCGCCCCGCAGCACCGACTGGGCGTTGCTCACGAGCTCCGTGCGATCTGGTGTGGTGGCCATGGGACGCCCTTTACCCCCAAATCTGCCCCTCATGACGTACGGGAACGCGTTGACGACGGTCCCGAAGGGATTCAGCGCCCGGACCCGTGGGTATGCCTTGAGCGAGCGAGGACTCGTACAGGTGGGAGGATCAGATGCGCTGGAACAAGGTCGCGATGGCTGCGGTCACGGCTGTGCTCATGGGCTGCGCCTGCGCGCAGGCAGGAGCCGCTGAGCTGTCGGTCACCAATCGGCTCCAGGACCGTCGGGAAGTGGCCTCTGGGCAGCGGTCCTACTCCGAGGGTTTCGAGAACGGGTCCTTCTATGCCAACGGCTGGCACACGACGGGGGAGATGGGTGGCGTCTGGGCTCCGCCGATGAAACTCCTGGACGGGGTGTGGTTCGGGATCAACGGCTCGTGGATCGGGCCGGCGACGCGGTTCTCCAGCGGGTGGGGCTACACCCGCTATGACCTCCCGGCGACCGGCGGGGTCCAGCTGCAGCGCACCGACTTCGCGCCCGACGCCTACCGGGCGGTGCTGTTCGGCCTCAAGCTGACCAACCCAGGCGCCGCGCGGACCGTCACGGTGAACGTCGACGCTCACTCCGAGCTCATGGGCGCCTACCCGTGGGGGTCCACGACACCGAACGAGAGCACCAACGTGCCCGATCACGGCGCCTTCCAGAACGGGTCGCTCGTGTTCACCGACGACGGCACCGTCGGTGGCGGGGTTCCCGTCCATCACTACGCGGCGCTCGTCGCGTCCAACCGCACCCCGTCCTCGGGGACGGCTGCCGCCAGCGGCGGCAACTTCCGCGGCGCGGAGCCCGGCACCGTGTGCGCCGCCAACGACAGCACGTCGGAGCCGAGCTCCTGTGACGACGGGCCGTTCGGCAAGGGCACCGGAGGCCAGCTCGACTACAAGGTGTCGCTGCCCGCGCACGGCTCCACCACGCTGTGGATCGCGGCGGCCGGGTCTGACCAGAGCATGTCGGACGCCAAGGCTCAGCTCGCCGGCGCGATTGCCAATCCCGACCAGGAACTGCAGAACAAGATGGCCTCGCGCAACGCGCTGGGTCAGAACACCGTGGTGTCACTGCCCGGCGACCGCGTCCTCCAGAACGCCGTGCAGTGGGGCAAGCAGAATCTGGCCGACCTCACCCAGTCCGCGTCGAACCTTCAGATCCGCTGGACCAACCAGGGCACGCAGTACCCGGCCGCGCTCGGGACGGTGGCCCACGCCAGGTGGTTCGCCGCCGGATTCCCCGACTACCCGTGGATCTTCGCCACCGACGGCGAGTACACAGCCTTCCCGGCGGTCGCGGTGGGCCAGTTCCAGACCATCGAGGACCATCTCACCGCGCTGCGACAGATCTCCGACATCCTCAACCACAATTCGGGGATCGTGGTGCACGAGACCGTCTCCGACGGCTCGGTGTACTTCGGCCACGACAGTCAGACGACCGCCAGCGACGGCACCGTCACCAATGACTTCAACACCGACGAGACGGTCAAGTTCCCCAGCGCCGTCGCGTTGGTCTGGCGGTGGACGGGTGACAAGAAGTTCCTCGACAGCATGTACGACTTCACCAAGCGCAATATGCACGTCATCAACGACCACTTCGACGTCGACCACGACGGCTGGCCCGAGGGCTCAGGCAACGTCGAGCGTCCCGGGTTGGGGCCGGAGAAGCTCGACAACGGCGTGTACTACATGCGTGGCCTCTACGACCTGGCCGACATGGCCCGGGCCGAGCACGACACCGTCACCGTCACGTGGGCGACCAACCTGGCCGACAAGCTGCGCCGCCAGTTCGAGCAGACATGGTGGGATCCGTCGGTGTCCCAGTACGCCGATTCGCTCGACAACCCGGGCAACACCCAGGCCTACCTGAAGAACTGGATCGACCAGGTCCCGATGGAGGCCACGCTGACCCAGGGAACGCAGGTGACCCCCGGCGTGGCCAGCCATGATCACGGCGTGGCCGCTCTGGCCACGCGGGAGAGCTCGTGCTTCAGCGGCGATCGCCCCGGGAGCCTCGGCCTCTTCCACACGGCGTGCGGCGGTGGAGCCGACGGCGCGGGCGACTTCGAGATCTTCTCGTTGACGACCGCCATCCAGGCCGTCGGCGAGGGCAACTATGGCCGGCTCGGACCCGACCAACAGCGACGCTACACCGACGCCAACGCCGAGACCATGTTCTCCGAGCCGGCCACCGGCGGCACCCCGGACGAGATGCCGGGCGCAATGCCGGAGATCTTCCCCTCGGCGCCCAATGGCGTCCCCTCCACCGGGATCCCGGCCAATATCAACCGCTGCTGGACGTGCCGGTCGATGGTCATGCAGGCGTGGGGCAACTACGGGACGATCTGGCCGGTCGTCAGCCAGCAACTCGGCGTCCGGCCGTTCCTGGGCCAGAGTGCGCTCCAGGTCGTACCGCAGGTGCCGGGCGGCCAGCCGAGCGTGGCCGGCAACAACATCCGCCTCGGCATGGGCAACGGGTCCATCAACGTGTTCGCGTCCCACACTGGCAAGCGCTACACAACCACGCTCACGCTCAACCACCTGCAGTTGCAGTCGGTGCAGGTCGGCCAGACGCTGCCGGCCGGCAGCAAGCCGGCGTCGGTGAAGCTCGACGGCCGTCGAGCTCGCGGTGTCCAGGTGCGCGACACCAATCGGGGCGTCGAGGTCACGGCGCCCGTGACCGGACGCGGTCCGCACCGCCTGGTGGTGACCGCACGCTGAGGCTCACGACGCGCACGCCCGCCGCCCAGACCACCGCCTCCTAGCGGCGTGCGGCGCCGGCGGTAGCGTCGGCGAGGGTGCGCGCGGCGTCGGCTGCGAGCGTCCGCACGATCTCTGCGGCGGGCCGGGCCTGGGCGCGGGCATGTCCCTGACCCGCCCACAGGTTGATGGCGTCGCCGTCGCCGGTATCCCGCGCCGCGGCGCGCAACGGGCTGGTGAGGTGATGCACCTGGGGATACGCGCTGGGCGCGTCGGCGTCGTGCTCGTCCATGAATCGGTTGACGATGCCCCGTGCCGTGCGCCCGCTGAAGGCGCGGGTCAGCCGGGTCATCCCGGGAGCCGCCACCCGGGCGCGATGGGGCGGCGAGGTCCCGGCCTCGGGCGCCAGCAGGAACGCGCTGCCCAACTGCACGGCGCTCGCGCCCGCGACGTGGGCGGCGGCGATGCCCGCGCCGTCCATGAGACCGCCGGTGGCCACCACGGGCGGGGACGGCTCGGTATGCAGCAGGCGCAGGAGCACGAGCAGCCCGTACTCCTCGTGCTCGCCGGTGTCGCTGAAGTACGCGCGGTGCCCGCCGGCCTCGGTGCTCTGGGCCACGAGCGCGTCGGCGCCGGCGTCGCGTGCAAGCGCGGCCTCCTCGGGGCTGGTCACGGTGACCCACACCGCGATGTCGTGATCATGCAGCGCGGTCACCGTCTCGGGCGCCGGGCACCCGAAGGTGAACGACACCACCGGCACGTGCTCACGGATGACCAGCTGGAGCTTGGCGGCGTAGGCGTCGTCGTCGAAGCGCGGGTCCCCGAGCGTCACCCCGTGACGCTCCGCGTCGGGGGTTAGGGTCTGGGCATAGGCCGCGACGACCTCGGGGGCCGCCTTCTCGGTGGACGCGACGAACAGGTTCACGCCGAACGGCGCGGCGCTCGCCATGCGCAGCTGGGCGATGTCGTCGGCCACCGCCTCCGGGGTCTTGTAGCCGGCGGCGAGGAAGCCCAGCCCGCCGGCCTGGCCCACGGCGGCGGCCAGGGCCGGGGTGGAGGGGCCGCCGGCCATCGGCGCCTGCACGATCGGGCGCTCGAGGCTGCGGAGGTCAAACGTCATCACCGCCATCCTCCTACGTCGCGCCGCCGCCTGTCCACGACCGGTTTGGTCTCGCTGATAGGAATTTCCTCCCACAGGAAGTATCCTGGCGCCGTGGAACTACGCCAGTTGCGTTACTTCGTGGCGGTTGCCGAGGAGCTGCACTTCGGCCGCGCGGCCGAGCGGCTGCGCATCGCCGGGCCCTCGCTGTCTCAGCAGATCAAGGCACTGGAGCGCAGCGTCGGGGTGGATCTCTTCGTCCGTGATCGCCGGCACGTTCGCCTCACCTCGGCCGGGCGCACGCTGCTGCCCGACGCGCGGGAGATCCTCGCCCTTGCCGGTGCGGCCCGGCGCCGCCTGGCCAGCGCCTCCGGCCCGGTGCGCCTGGGCTATGTGAGCTGGCTGCCCGGCGAGCTGTCGGCCACGGTGCGCACCGACCTGCGCATCGACGAGTGGGTGATGCCCAGTCACATCCAGGTCGAGCGTGTGCTGGAGGGCACCCTCGACGCGGCGATCGCGTGGGCACCTCGCCCCGATGACCGCCTCGACGTGCGCCTCCTATGGCCGGAGCCGCTGCACGCGGTGGCGGTGGCGCGTGGGAGGGCCGGTGCGGTGCGGGCCACCGATGTCCGGGTCCTGGTGGACGCCGATCTCACCTCCTGGGACGCGTGGAACCGCTATGCCGAGGCGTTCGCGCATGACACGGGCGCCACGGTGGTCCACGTGGACGACGGTGGCATCGCGGGGCCGGGATTTCATGAGCGCTGCCTGCGGCTGGGAACGCCGGTGCTCGAGTCGCCCAAGCGCCATCAGGCGCGCCTGCCCGCCGGGCTGCGCACCGTCGCGGTCCGCGACCCGACGCCCGTGTGGTGCTGGTCGCTGGTGACGCGAGCCGACGACGACCGGCCGGCGGTCAGCGACCTGCGCGCCGACGCGGCGTCGCTGACACGCGTCGCCGGGCTCCACGTCCGCCCGGCCGAACCATGGTGGACGCCGCCCGAGGATCCCCTGCACGAGGAGCTCCGCTCGCTGCCGCTGGCCGACGGCGCGTAGGGCGCGGCTCAGCGGGGCGGCCTGAGGCTTCCGATCCGCAGCGACCCGGCGGCGCCGTCGCCGTCCACCGCGGGCGTCGCGGCCGCGGGCGCTTCGGCCGCAGGCGTCTGTGACGCGGCCGCCCCCGGCGCCGGCGGATCGTCTAAGAAGTCAGAGGTGGGCACGAAGAACAGCGTTCCCGTGACCGCCGTGGAGAAGTCGAGGACCCGGTCGGTGGTGCCGGGCGGATTGCCCACGAACATGTTGGTGAGCATCTGCTCGATGGTCGCAGGCCTCCCGGCGTAGCCGATGAAGTAGGTGCCGAACTCCCCGGCGCCCACGCGGCCGAAGGGCATGTTGTAGCGCAGGATCTGCTGTTCCTCGCCATCGGCGTCCTCGATCACCGTGAGGGCCACATGGGAGTTGGGGGGCTTGACGTCGTCGGCCATCTCGATGTCGGAGAGCTTGGTGCGCCCGATGGCGCGCTCCTGCTCCTCGACGCTCAGGGCGTCCCATGCCTTGAGGTCGTGCAGGTACTTCTGAATCACGACGTAGCTGCCGCCGGCGAAGGCCGGGTCCTCGTCCGCGATCAGCGCGGCGGTCTGCGCCGCGCCGCCCTCGGGGTTCTCGGTCCCGTCGACGAACCCCAGGAGGTCGCGCTCGTCAAAGGAGCGAAAGCCGTGCACCTCGTCGATGACGCGGGCGTCGCCCTCGAGCGCCTCGGTCAGCCTCTGGGCCAGCTCGAAGCACAGATCGAGCCGCGCGGCGCGGATGTGGAAGAGCAGGTCGCCCGGGGTGCTCACCGCGACGTGGCGCTCGCCGGCGATCTCTGGCAGTACGTGCAGGTTGGCCGGGCGCGGCGGGTCAAACAGTTGGTCCCACAACGGCGCGCCGATACCCGTCACGCAGCTGAGCGCGGCTTCGGGCACACGGAAGCCCACCGAGCGCCGCAGCCCGTTGACGTTGGCCAGGAACTCGCGGATGGCGTCCTCGTGACCGGGCTCGACGACGAGCACCAGGAAGATCGCCGACGAGGTTGGTTGCTCGAGGATCGATTGGGGCTCGGGCGCCGCCATCGCCGACATTGTTGCGGACCCGGCCACAGACGCCACTTAGAATCGACCCGCCTGCCATGAACGCCGCACCGCTGCACGCCGAACCCCAAGCCCCGCCGTTGCTCGCCGTCGACGGGCTGAGCGTCAACTTCGGCCCGTTCCGGGCGCTGAGTGACGTCGACCTGCGGATCGCGCCGGGTGAGCTGGTGGCACTGGCGGGCGAGCCCGGCGCCGGGAAGTCGACCCTCGTGCGCTGCATCGCCGGCGACATCGCGCCCGCGAGCGGCGAGATCCTGCTCGGTGACCGGCCGGTGCCCGCCGACCCCGGCGGCGCGAGCCGCCGCGGCATTTCAGTCGTGTGGCAGGACCTGGCCCTGTGCGACAACCTCGACGTCGCCGGTAACGTCCTGCTGGGGCAGGAGACGAACCGGCTGATGATCTCCGATTCGCGCTTCCACGCGGCGGCGGCGGCGCTCCTGGAGGGGGTCAACATCCCGATCCGGGACACGACGCGGCTCGTCGGCGCGCTGTCGGGCGGACAGCGCCAGCTCGTGGCGCTCGCCCGGGCCGTCTCCAGCGCGCCGCAGCTCCTGGTCCTTGACGAGCCGACCGCCTCGCTCGGCGTCATCGAGGCCGGGCAGGTGGAGGACCTGATCATCAGCCTGCGCGATCACGGGACGACGTTGCTGCTCGCCAGCCGAGACATCGAGCAGATGTTCCGCCTCGCCGACCGGATCGTTGTCCTGCGCCAGGGGCGGGTCGCCGCCGAGCTCGATCCGCGTGGTACCCACCCGGACGACCTCACGGCGATCATGTCTGGGCAGCAGGTGGACTCCTCGGCCCGGCGCCAGCTCACCCGCTTGCACGGCCTTGCCGGCCGCCTCGTCTCGGCCGATCCGTCCTCCAGCCTCTCCCTCATCCTGTCCGCCCTCGGCGCCGCCCTCGCCACTGAGCGGGTCTCCATCCATGTCGCCACTGGTCCATCGCTCGTGTGCACGGCGTCTCTGGGGTTCGCGCCCGATGAGATCGCGCCGTGGCGGCGGCTCGCATTCGGCGCAACCGGCGGATCCGTCGGACGCGCCGCGGCCACCGAGGCGCCCGTGGTGCAGGAGGACCTCCGCGTCGCCAACGATTGGCCGCAGCTCGGCGAGCTCGTCGCCGCGCGTGCCGTCGCCGGCGTCTGGTCGGTCCCTGTCGTGGGCCCGTCGGGCGTCAGCGCCGTCATCACCGTCTTCCGCGCCCAACCCGGCCCGCCGGGGCGTGACGAGTCCGACCTCCTGACTCTCTACGCCGGCTATGCCGCCGGCGCCGTGGAGCGCGACCGCCTGCTCGACCAGGTCACCGCGCGCAACCGGGTGCTGGAGACGATCCGGGAGATGCTGGAGACGCTGGCGGGTCCGGTGCCGGTCGGCGACGCGCTCACCATCGCGCTGCAGTCCCTGCGCCACGGCCTCCGGGCCGACGAGGTGGTCCTGGTCACCCAGCCGGCGTCGGCCGAACCGAGCTGGCGAGGCTATGCCGGGCGGCTCGGGACCCATCCGGCCACAGCGTCCGCTCGCCTGCGCGACGCCGCCCGCCGCGCGCTCTCCGAGGCGAGGCGAGACGGTTCGGCCCACCAGACCGGCCAAGACCCGCGCCATCCGGTGCTGGCCGTGCCGTTCAACGCCCCCCGCGGACCGACCGTCCTGCTCGCAAGCTGGACGGAGGTCCAGGTCACTGAGGAGGAGACGGCGCTCATCGAGGATGCCGCCCACTCCCTGCGGCTCGCTCTGGAGCGTGAGGAGGCCGGTCTGGCGCACCAGGAGGCGGCCGCCCTGCGCCGCTCCCAGGAGCTTCAGCGCGGCTTCCTGTCGCGCCTGAACCACGAGCTGCGCACCCCGCTGACGGCGATCCGGGGCTACGCGTCAAGCTTGCTGGCGCCCGACGTGACCTGGGACGGCGACTCCGAGCAGCGGTTCCTTGGGCGGATCGCCGCCGAGTCGTCGCGGCTCGGCCGCCTGGTGGACGATCTGCTCGACTTCTCGGCGATCGAGTCCGGCGTCATGCGCCTCCAGCGCGACTGGTGTGACATCCCGCTCGTGGTGGAGGCGGCCGTGTCGTGCCTGCCCGCCGACCAGTCGGCGCATGTGTCGGTCAGCTGCGACCCCGACCTACCGCCGGTGTGGGCCGACCACGACCGCCTGGAGCAGGTGTTCGTCAACCTCCTCAACAACGCGTTCCAGCACAACCCGCCCGGCACCCACGTGTGGGTGTCGGCCCTTGACGAGGCGCGCTCGCGGCCGTTCACGGGCGGTCACGTCACCGAGGTGCAGATCAGCGTGATCGACGATGGGGCCGGCTTCCCGCCCGCGCTGGCCGCAGCGCCATTCGACTCGGCCCGCCGTCACCGCACGCGAGCCGCCGGCGCCGGGCTCGGGCTGTCGATCGCCCGCGGGATCGTCGAGGCGCACGGCGGTCAGATCGAGCTCGCGCAGGCGCCGGCGGGGACCGCGTTCCGGATCCGCCTGCCGGTCGAGGCGGCGACGCCGCACTTGGACGGTCACGACCTCGGCGAGCACGAGGAGCTCACCTCGCTGGCGATCCAGCCGCGCCCTGATGTCTGACGGCACCGCCAAGACCCGGGCCCTGTTGGTGGAGGACGACCCCAACATCGTCGATCTCGTCCGCTCCAACCTCGCCGTCCGTGGGTTCGACACCGTCGTGTCGACCGACGGAATGCGCGCGCTCCAGTTGCTGGAGACCGAGGAGCCCGACATCGTGCTGCTCGATCTCATGCTCCCCGAAGCCGACGGCTTCGAGCTCTGCCGCCAGATCCGGGAGCGCTCGTCGGTAGCGGTCATCGTCGTCTCGGCCCGCGGGGGCGAGCGCGACAAGGTAACGGCGCTCAACATGGGCGCGGACGACTACATGACCAAGCCCTTCAGCGTGGAGGAGTTGCTGGCCCGGATCACGGCCGCGCTGCGCCGCACCCGTGTGGCCGGCGGTGCCGAGCCCGGTCCGCCGGTGATCACGGTGGGGGAGATCGTCATCGATCTGGCCAGGCAGCAGGTCACCCGCCGGGGCGAGCCGGTCCATCTGACGCCGACCGAGTTCTCGCTGCTGCGCGAACTGGTCACCAACCGCGGCAAGCTCCTCAGCCATGCCCACCTGCTGCGCCGGGTGTGGGGCCAGGGCTATCAGACGGAGACTGAGTACGTGCGCGTCTACGTGCGGCGGCTGCGCGCGAAGCTGGAGACCGACGAGTCCCAGCCGCTCATCATCACCGCCCCGCGCGCCGGGTACCGGTTCGTCGCCGAGTGATCGCTTCCGCGCCGCGCGGTGCCGCGCGCCGTTTACCGCATGTTTATGCGCGCCGGGCGGATGTTAACGCCTCGTTCACGCCCACCACCATAAGGTTCGCGCCAGATTCGATCACTGTGACAACCGCTGCGCGGCCAAAGCGCGAAGCGCACATGCGTGGCGGAGTTGTTTCAAGGAGGAGGAGGAGATCATCGTGCACTTGCTGAGAAGCAAGCCTGTTGTCGCTGCGCTGACCGCGTCCGCGGCCCTTGCCATTGCCGCATGCGGCAGCTCGTCATCGTCGTCGAGCTCTACGTCGAGCGCCGCGGCCACCAGCTCTGCCGCGGCCACCAGCTCCGCCGCGGCGGCACCGAGCATCTCGGCGTCGTCGTTCACCAACGACTTCACGAGTATGGCGCAGTTGAAGTCACTCGCCGCGGCCGGGAAGGGCAAGATCGCCGCGATCCTGCCGGACACCACCAGCTCGACGCGTTACGTCGAGTTTGACCAGCCGGACATCAAGAAGGCGCTCCTGGCCGCGGGCATTCCCGCGTCGGACATCATCATCCAGAACGCCCAGAAGTCCGACCAGACGTTCCTGACCGACGCGCAGTCAGACATCACCAACGGCGCGTCGATCATCCTGTCTGACCCGGAGGACTCCGGCACGGGCTCACAGGTGGAGAAGTACGCCGCCTCGCACGGGGCCAAGGTCATCGACTATGACCGGTTGACACTGGGCGGCAGCCGCCCGTACTACGTGTCGTTCAACAACGTCACGGTCGGCAAGGTCATGGGTCAGGGCCTCACGTCCTGTGTCACCCAAGAGGGTGTCAAGAACCCGCAGGTCATCGTCATGCGCGGCGACCCGACCGACAACAACGCCACGTTGTTCTTCACGGGCTACCACGGCGTCCTGCAGCCGCTGTTCAGCACCGACAAGTACAAAGATGTCGCCAACCCGGCCGGCACGTGGGATCCGCCGACGGCCGCGACGGAGTTCGAGCAGGCGTTCACGGCGCACAAGACCGCCAACGCAGCGCTCATCCCGAACGACGAGAACGGCGCGCCGATCATCACCTACCTGAAGAGTCACGGCATCAAGCCGAACACCTTCCCGATCACCGGCCAGGACGCAACGCTGACGGGTCTGCAGAACATCCTCTCCGGCTATCAGTGTGGAACGGTCTACAAGCCGATCTACAAGGAGGCCCAGGCGGCCGTTGCGCTCGCGATGTACCTGCGCGCCGGCAAGACCCCGCCGGCCTCGCTGCTCAATGGCACGACCGAGGACATCAACGAGCACAAGCAGGTCCCGTCCGTGCTGCTCCAGCCGGAGTGGGTCACCACCAAGAACATGAACGACACGGTCATCAAGGACAACTTCGTCCCCGCTGCCCAGCTGTGCGCCGGCTCGTATGCCGACGCCTGCAAGAAGGCCGGGATAAGCTGATCCCGAGCTGATCGACCGCGACCGAAAGGCGCTGCGCGCCCGTCCGCATCAGCGGGCGGGCGCGTCGCCTAGGACGGCCACACAATGAGCATTTCAGAGCCTCTTCCCACTGACGAGAAGAACGGCGCAGCCGCGGCGGGCGGTAACGGGACGCTGCTGGAGTTGCGCAAGGTCACCAAGACGTTCGGCCCCGTGCGGGCCCTGACCGACGTCGACCTGAAGGTCCCCGCGGGCAAGGTGACCGCGCTCATCGGCGACAACGGCGCCGGCAAGTCCTCGCTGATCAAGACCGTCTCCGGGCTGTGGGGCCCGGATGGTGGCGAGATCCTGTGGGAGGGCCGCCGCGTCCATCTCCATGGGCCCCGGGACGCCGAGGCGCTGGGCATCACGACGATCTATCAGGATCTCGCCCTGTGCGACAACCTGGACATCGTCCAGAACATGTTCCTCGGCCACGAGCCGCTCCGCCACCGGATGCTCGACGAGCCGACCATGGAGATCGCCGCCCGCAACACCCTGAAGGAGCTCTCGGTCACCACCGTGCGCTCCATCCGCCAGCCCGTCGCCTCGCTGTCCGGCGGACAGCGCCAGTCGGTGGCGGTCGCCAAGGCCGTGATGTCGCAGGCCAAGCTGGTCATCATGGACGAGCCGACCGCCGCCCTGGGCGTCGTCCAGACCGAGATGGTCTTGAACCTGATCAAGACCCTGGCCGGCCGCGACGTCGCGGTGCTGGTGATCTCGCACAACCTCAACGACGTCTTCGAGGTCTCCGACCGCATTGCGGTCCTGTACCTCGGCCGGCTGGTGATCAGCGGCCCGGCCTCCGATTTTGACCGCCAGAGCGCGGTGGAGTACATGACGACCGGCACCTCGGGCCGCGCCCCCGGGGGCGCCGGCGCGGCCTGACCATGCCGCCGGAGGAGGAGGAAGCTTTGGCCGAGTCACCCAGCAGCACCGATCCAGGGCCGGCGGACCGGTCCGCCGTTGCCGTCGAAGAGGACCCGACGACCGGACTCAGTGACGCCCAAATGGCGACGCTCGCGCCCGAGGTGATGGCGAACTCGCTCGGCGAGTACTTCGCCGCCTGGGGCCGCCGCCTGCGCAACGGCGAGAGCGGAGCGCTGCCGATCATGGTCGCTCTGGTCCTCATCGTCATCTTCTTCCAGCTGGAGGACTCCAATTTCCTGACCGCGGGCAACCTGGTCAACCTGCTCGTCCAGGCCGCGGTCTTCATCCTGCTCGGCGCGGCCGAGATCTACGTGCTGCTGCTCTCGGAGATCGACCTGTCGGTCGGCTACACGGCGGCCGTGGGCGCGTTCACGATTGCGGAGTTGATCGCACCGCCGGTCGGCCTGCCCTGGTGGTTGGGGATCATCGGCGGCCTCATCGTCTGCGCGGGCATCGGCGGGCTCCAGGGCACGCTGATCACGCGCCTGAGCCTACCGTCGTTCATCGTCACGCTCGGCGGCCTGCTCGCCTTAGAGGGCGTCATGCTCGAACTGGCCAACGTCGACAAGCAGGCCGTCGGGGGCGTGATGTCGATCTCGTCCAGCAGCCCGGTCGCCCAGCTCGTATCCTCGAACATGAGCGTGGCGCTGAGCTGGATCGTGCTGGTGGTCTCGCTCGCAGCGTTCGCCGCGCTGACGCTCGCGCGCAGCCGTTCCAGACGCGCGCAGGGACTGAGCACGCCGCCGTTCAGCATCACGTTGCTGACGATCGCGGTGACGGCCATCGGTGGCGTCGTCGTGCTGCTCATCTGCAACGCCAACCGCGGCCTGCTGACGCCGCTGCGAGGCGTACCGTGGGTGGTGCCGTTCGTGATCGTCGTCCTGCTGCTGTCGTCGTGGCTGCTGGCGCGCACCCGCCTCGGCCGCTACATCTACGCGATCGGCGCCAACCCCGAGGCCGCCCGCCGCGCCGGCATCAACGTCGCGCGGGTCCGGACGATCGGCTTCGTGTTGTGCAGCGTCACGGCCGGCCTGGCGGGACTCGTCTACGAGTCGCGTCAGGGCAACATCGCGACCGACATCGACGGTGGCAACCTCGTGCTCTATGCCGTGGCCGCGGCCGTGATCGGCGGCACCAGCCTGTTCGGGGGTCGCGGTAAGCCGCTGCACGCCCTGCTCGGGGGCATCGTGATCGCGGCCGTGTTCAACGGCCTCGGCCTCATGAACGTCAGCACGGCCGTGCAGGACATCGCTACCGCAGTCGTGCTGATCGCCGCCGTCACGCTGGACTCGCTGGTGCGGCGCCGCGCGTCCACCAACACGCGTTAGACCGGAAGGCACTCCCCGAGCGCGGGCGTCCGCTCCCGTCGTCTGCGATCAGGCGGTGGGTCGCGGGCGGGGCCGAGGATGGCCCCGCCCTGACGACGCACCTGCGGGCCATCAGCGGCTGCCCTCGGTGAACGGGTTGAACGGGCCGTTGTCGCCGGTCAGGCGATCGGGCCAGAACGTCGTGAACGCGGCATCGCCCAGGTTCAGGCCGGTGGCCGCCGTCTCGAGACTCGAGGGCAGTGCCACCTGGTCCCAGCTCCCGGTCTGGACGCGGTGCTGGAGCGCCTGCACGCCGGCCACCAGCTCCGACGGGTTGAAGTTGCAGTGCTCCTGGCGCGCCACGAAGGCCTGGCGCAGCAGGGCCTTGTCGCCCGCCCTGCGGACGAGGCCGTGGTAGTAGTTCTCCTGCTGGACCGGGACGAGCTGGTCAGAGATCGTGTGCAGGTCCAGCTCGGGCACCTGGAGGTGGCCAGTGGGCACCGAGGTCTGCTGCAGCCAGCGGATCGCCTTGTCTGAGGCGCGGATGTTCGCCCCGCGCGTCAGCGCGGTCAGGTCGCCATGGAGGCTGAGGCCCGCCGCCTGGTAGAGGGCGTGGACCTCGGCGTAGTAGGACGAGTGCGACAGCAGCTTGGCGAAGTTGACGCCGACGTCCCAGCCGCCGTTGCCGCCTGCCGCCTGTTCGATCTGCTGGCGTCCGGTCTCGACGAAGATCATCACCGGGTTGGCGACGAACTCCATGTCGTACTGCCCCTGCTCCTGCGCGGCGTAGTCATAGACGCCGGGCATGGTCTCACCTGGCGCCCAGCCGGCGACGTCCATCAGCGACATCGCCAGGGCCAGGCGGGCGCGGCCCTCAGGGGTCGTCTGCGCCTGCGCGGCCGCGTTGTTGAGGATGGTGGCCGCGGTGACGGCATCGCCCTGGCTCGTGTAGTTGACGAGCTTGGCGGCGTCGCCGGCCAGTAGCTTGTCGAGCGCGTACTCGCCGTCGAGCTGGTAGTTGTTGAGCTGGATACCACCGGCGACGAGGCCGCACGTCGTCAGCGCGCCGTCGAGGCGGCCGTTGGACTGCTGATCTTCCAGCGCGCTGATGAGGCCGCCCATCGAGGTCCCGAAGGCGAGCACCTGCCTCGGACGAGAGGGGAGGACCGTCTTCTTGACCGCCCGGAGCGTCTGGAACTGGTCGCGCACCGCGCTGCCCAGGGCCCACAGCGAGCCGTTGGGGTCATAGCCCGAGCCGGCCAGGGCGTAGCCGTCGCTCAGCAGTGCCGCCTCGGTATTGGGGTCCGGCGCGTCCTGCGGGCTGAGCGTGCCGTAGCCGTGGCTGTAGAGCAGCAGCGTCCCGTTCCAGTTCGACGGAACATCGGCGATCCAGGTGCCGCCGTCAGACGTGGTGCCGGTGGCATGGGTCGTCGCGGCCGTGGCCGGCACTGCCGCGGCCAGCGCCAGTGCGCACGCCGCTACTAGCCCCGCGCCGAACCGGCGCACAGATCGTCCGCTCATGGTGTCCTCGCCTCTCTCGTGTGTGGCTCGCTGCCGGCGGCAGCGGCCTCTCCGCGGCGGAGCCTAGGCATTGGCAAGTTACTTGTCAATGTGTTGGAGCGGGGGCCTGAGCGCCGTCCTGGCGGCGGCCTGGATAGTGTTGGGAACCATGGATCGCGCCACCGCGGCGAAGCCCGTCAGCCCGCCTGTGAGCGTGCCGCGGATCGGGTATCTCATCTACCGCGTCGAACGCCGGCTCAGGGTCCGTCTCGACGAGGCGGTGGCCAGCCACGGCATCACCACGACCGAGTATGTGACCCTCAGCGTCCTGCGCGAGCGCGACGGCCTGTCGTGTGCCCAGCTCGCCCGCTGGGCGTTCGTGACGCCGCAGGCGATGAACCTCGTGATCTCCGCGCTCCAGCGACGCGGGCTCATCCGGCGCCGCCCTGACCCCCACCACGGCCGGGTGCTCCGCGCCTCGGTCACCGCCAAGGGGCTGAAGGTGCTCGATCGCTGCGACCGGAACATGGACGCGATCGAGGACGACATGCTCGACGGCCTCGCGCCCGACATGATCGAGACGGTCCGCGAAGCGCTGCATTCGTGCGCGCACTCGCTGGAGGCCAGCCGGCCGCTCCCGCGACCGCGGCCGCTGCCGCGCAAGCGCGACGGCGCCTGAGCGGCACGGGCTCCGAGCGTCTACGGGAAGGCGCGCCTACGGGAAGGCCACGAGCGCCAGGCGCGCCTTCGCGGTGGCGATCGTCGCAGGCGCGCTGGCCGGGGTGACGCCGGCCGCCGCGCCGCCGGTGGGGCCGACACCGCCCGTGGGCGATGGGGTGGGGGTCGAGCCGGCCGGGGCCGGGGTGGTGATAGCCGCGCTCACCCCGAGCTGGTTGGTCTTGCTCTTGGCCAGCAGCCTGTGCCCGGCGCTGGTCAGCGAGAAGCTGAGGTAGCCGAGCTCTCCGGCGCCGAGGGTCTGGGGCCTGGTCTTGGCGATCGTCGTGCGCCCGGCCATGAGCGTCGTCGTTGCCTGGCACGGGGTGACGCCGATGCATTCGGCGAGGACTCCGCCCACCCAGCCGTGCGACACGAACTCGGTGGTGCCGATGAGCTTCAGCTGCGAGGACTGGCCGGCGCTGCGAGCCGGGCTGGGGTTTGCGGTGGTGAACGAGCTGAGCGTGAGCTTGCGGGTCGCCGACGGGCCCGAGGTGCTGCGCACCTTGACGTTGACCGCCAGCTGGTGGTTGTGGGCCTTCGCCAGCGCCTTCTGGGCGACGCTGCTCAGCTTGAAGTAGGCCAGTCCGCCGCCGGAGGGGATGAACTCGCGCTTGGTGACGGCGAACGTCGCGCGGCCGGAGGAGATGGTGGCCGTCACGGCGCACGAGGACATGCCCATGCATGCGACCGGCACGGCGCCGAGGCCGGTGCGCGGGGCGAACGCGCTGTTGCCGAAGATCATCACGTGCGCAGGCGTGGGCGTCGCGGCCGAGGTGCCGAGCACCTGGCCGTTGACGTCCAGCGCCTCCACCTCCCAGTCGGCGAATGCGTTCTTGGTCACCACCGGCACCCGCGCCGTGGCACCGATGAGCGGGGCCGCGTAAGTGAACGAGGTGGGGCTCGAGCCGCCCATCAGCTGCCATGAGGCCACCCCGGTGGCGCCCGTCCAACTCGGGGTGAGGTCCGTGGTCCCGTCAGCACCGGCGGTCACCTTCAGCGACGGCGTCGGCGCCGGGGTGGGCGCGGCATCGACCCCGGACCCCGTTCCGGCCGCGGCGGTGGCCGCGTCGAGGTAGTCGCCGTCGATGTTGATGGTGGCGCCGCCGTAGGTCTCGTTGTGGGCGCCCCGATACTGGTGCAGACGCTGGTGTACCGCCCACTCGGTGGCCGGGACGTCGGGATCGGCCGTGCTCTGCTGGTTGTTCCAGTTGGCGATCCAGAGCTCGTCGGGCTCGACGTAGCCCGTGCCGAACTGCGAGACCAGGTCCGAGATGCCCGAGGCGTCGCTGGAGTACACCCCTGACTCATAGCCGCCGGCGTGAAGCCCGGTCGTCCACGCCTCCAGGAACGCCAGCACCGCGACGGTGTTGGTGCTCGTCCGGTTGTAGGCCTCCATGTCGAAGTAGATCGGGTTGCCACCGCCCATGCCGATCGCCTGGGCCTGGACGATCGCGTCCTGGGCGGCTTGGGTCCCCTGGGTGGAGGCCGCCGCCGGCGAGATCCCGGCGCATCCGCACGAGTTCGAGGGCGACTGCAGACCGACATAGATCGGGATCATGTGCCAGCCCGCCGCCGACTCCTGGCTGACCCAGGCGGCCGACAGGTTGGGCTGTGAGCACGCCGCATTGGCGCCCCCGATGTAGATGCCGATGCCGCGGTAGGGGGAGGCGCCCCAGTCGCCCATCGCCGCCGTGCTGGGCGTGCTGCAGGCGTCAAAGCCCAGGCCGGTGTAGATCTGGCCCGGGGCGGCGGGCGTCGCGGGGGCGGCCGTGCGCGAGCGCGCGAGCGTGTGCATCCCGCCGCCGGCCGCGGCCACGGCCGAGTGCGGTCGCAGCCCCACCGCCGTGTGCACGGCGCCCGACAGGGAGGTGAGATCGAGCGCGCGCCGGATCACCGCGGCGTGACGGTTCCACGTCGCGGTGACGAGGACCCGATGGGCTCGGTTGAGGATCTGGGCCTCGTTCCCGCTGCCGGTCGAGCCGGCGGCGGCGGTGGCGGGGAGCACCTGTGCGGCCCGCGCCCCGAGCGGCTGGACGAGGATCGCCTCGGTGCGCCCCGCGGGCTGGCCCGAGCAGCTCTGCTTCGGGGACGGGCGTCCGAGGTACACCGCGTGGCGGTTGAAGCGCACACACGTGGCGGGCGCGGCGTCCAGCCGGTACACCGGCCAGCTCGCCGGCACGACGACGCGGTAGCCCTGGAAGGTCACGGCCTTGGTGCTGGGCGCGGCCGGCGTAGTCGCCGGCGCCGCGGCGAGGGCGAGGGCGGGGACCGCCAGCACCGCGATCAGCGTCGCCAGCAGGGGCGCGATCCACGCGGCGGGGCGGGCTGTCGGTCGGCGCGAAGCTGGGGGCATGGTGGTGTCGGGCGCGCCCGATCCTCGCTCAGGGCACGCTCTCGATGATGTCGCGTGACGGCCCAAGCGTTGCAAATCGGTGCCCGGCGGGCCTGACGACTGGATCTGGCGACCGCTGCCTGAGCTGGATCTCAGGGACTCGATGACGCTTACAACAGCATGTTGAGACAAAGGTTGCGCCGCTCCCGGGGACGAGTTTGCGTAGGCTCGGCATCGGTGAAGGCCTTTGCTTCCGACAATTACGCAAGCGCGCACCCAGACGTGCTGGCCGCGATGGCGCAGGCCAACGTCGGCCACGCCGTCTCCTACGGGGCCGATCCGTGGACGGCGCGGGCGCTCGAGGTGCTGCGCGGCCACTTCGGCGAGCGGTCGCAGTCCTTGCTCGTCTTCAATGGCTCGGGCGCCAACGTGGTGTCGATCCGCGCCGTGTGCCGGCCCTGGGAGGCGGTCATCTGCGCCGACACCGCCCACGTCAACGTTGACGAGGGCGGCGCGCCCGAGCGCATCGCCGGGGTCAAGCTGCTCACCGTCGCCACCCCCGACGGCAAGCTCAGCCCCGACGACGTGCGGTCGCGAGTGACCCGCGTGGGCGACGAGCACGCCGTGCAGGCCCGGCTGGTCACGATCACCCAGAGCAGCGAGTACGGGACCCGGTACACGCCCGAGGAGATCCGGGCCCTCGCCGATGCCTCCCACGCGCTCGGGCTCGCACTGCACATGGACGGCTCGCGGCTGTCCAACGCCGCCGCGGGCCTGGGCTGCGGGCTGGGCGAGCTGGCCGGCGAGCTCGGGGTCGACGTCCTCAGCCTGGGCGGCACCAAGAACGGGATGGTCCTGGGCGAGGCGGTGGTGTTCCTGGACCCGGCGCTGGCCGACGGCGCCAAGTACCTGCGCAAGCAGACCCTGCAGCTGGCGTCCAAGGGTCGCTACCTGGCCGCCCAGTTCGTGGCCATGTTCGAGGGCGACCTGTGGCGGCGTAACGCCGCCCACGCCAACGCCATGGCGGCACGGCTGGCCGACCGCCTGCGGGAGAACCCGGCGGTGACGGTCACCCAGCGGGTGCAGGCCAACGGGGTGTTCGCGGTCATGCCCCTCCAGGCCGCCGACGTCGTGCGGGCCCAGTGGCCGTTCTACACCTGGGACGAGACCAAGCGCGAGGAGCGGCTGATGTGCTCCTGGGACACGACGGCCGAGGAGGTCGATGCGTTCGCCGACGCGCTCGCGCAAGCGTGCGGCGCGATGTCTGAGGCGGCGAACTAGGCGGCCTGGGCGGCCGGCACGAGCTCCGGACCGCACTCGCGCAGGTCCTTGCTGAGGCGGGCGGCGGTGATCTCGGTCCAGCGGCCGCTCTGCACGAGCGCGACACACAGGGTCTCGACGTCGCCGAGGGCCTCCACCGCGGCCGGGTCCTCGATGAGGTCGGCGGCGAAGATGAGGGTGTCCGCAGCGTTGCGGACGCGGTCCTGCTCATCGGCCAGCAGCTTGCTGGGCCCCAACTCGTTCAGGGTGTGCATGACGCGGCCGTAGGCCTGGGTACGTTCGGGGCTCATCGCGGACTCCACTCGGGAGAGGTCAGATGTTGGTCTGAGATGTCGGCAAAACCACGCCTGGGCTTTAGCCAAATGTCGAGAGATTTATCTGGTCGAGAGGTTAGCCGGGCCATAACTACCCAATGGGATACCGCGGATAACGGCACGCGAGTGTGCGACCGGTCACGGGTAGACGAGCACCAGGGCGGATGCGGGCTAGGCACCGACGAACTGGTTCTCCGTACGGCCGATCCCGTCGATCTCCACCACTGCGACATCGCCATCGCCCATGAGCAGTTGCGGGTCGCGGCGGAAGCCGACCCCGGCGGGGGTGCCGGTGAGGATCACATCTCCGGGCTGCAGGGTGGCGAACTCCGAGATGACGCTGATCAGGGTGGGGACGGGGAAGATCATCAGGTCGGTCGTGGCCTCCTGGACCAGTTCGCCGTTGACGAGCGTGCGCAGGGTCAGCGCGGCGGGATCGGGGACCTCGTCGGCGGTGACCAGTGCCGGGCCCAGCGGGGTCGAGGCATCCCAGGCCTTGCCCTGCAGCCACTGGTGGGTGCGGTACTGGAAGTCGCGCATCGTGACGTCGTTGGCCACGGTGTAGCCGGCGACGATGTCGAGGGCTCGCGCGGGAGCGACACGGCGCGCGGGGGCGCCGATGACGACCGCCAACTCGCCCTCGTAGTCGACCTGCTTGGACTCCGGGGGGCAGAGGATCGGGTCATACGCGCCCGTCAGCGAGGTGGCGAACTTGGTGAAGAGGACGGGATAGTCGGAGTCGTCGCGATGGGTCTCCTCGATGTGCGCCTTGTAGTTGAGCCCGACGCAGATCACCTTGCCCGGACGCGGGACGAGCGGCCGCAGGGTCGCGTCACTGAGCGCGAAGGCGGCGCTGCGGTTCAGCGGCGGATCGCGCAGGACCTCGTTGGGGGTGTCGGCGCCGAGCTCGGCGATGTCGGTGAGCGGAATGGCGGTGGCGCCGTCGATCGCGACCGCGTGCGGCTGTCCGTCATGCATGACCGAGGCAAAGCGCATCGGCGGGGCCTTTCGTCCGAGGGGGAGGAAGGGCCCATTGTCTCCGTTTCCGGGCTACCGGCGTCCGTGTCCCGCCGCGAACGGCGACTCGAGCAGGTCGAACCTCGGGCCGGAGACCTTGTTGACCCAGTTGCGGGCGAGCATGGCCGCGTACTGGGGCCAGTAGACGCCGGTGGGCGGGGCTCCGGGGACGCACTGGCCGCCGCTGCCGCCCGGGTTGGAGAACCACAGCAGCCCGTCGGTCTGGGCGTAGGCGGTCTGCTGGGCCACGTCGCCGGCCACCGACAGCGGACCGAGGCCGCGGCCGGGCGGGTTGCAGAGGACCTCGTTGCCGTGGCCGACCCGGCGTGCCGGCGCGAGCGGGCCCTTGCCGTTCTCGCCGGTGTTGACGATGAAGTGCGCGCCGCCCACCAGCCGGGAGATCTGCTGGCCGTAGTGGATCTCGGAGCTGGTCCAGTCGAAGTGGGTGGAGTTCAGGAAGAAGCCCTGGGCCTGGGCGACGCCCGAGGCGCGCAGCCACGTTGCCATCTGGCGGTACTTGACCGCGTCCGCCGCGCCGGCGTCGAGGTAGACGAGAACGTGGGGGTCGGCCTCCAGGGCGGTGACCGCGTACTTCAGCTCGGCCTCGCGGATGGCCAGCTGCGAGTGGGTGAGGCAGGGGGCGGTGATGAGCGAGTCGAGCTCAAGGAAGAACACCACGTGGTAGTTGCCGATGCCCTCGGCGACCTGGTGCATGAAGTCCTCGTAGCGGGCGGCCAGCGCCGGCGTGGCGCTGTAGCCGCAGTAGTCGTGGACCAGCGTGTAGGTGGAGAGCATGACCGTCGTCCCGGGCTCCTGGACCTGCGTGCCCTCGAGGTAGTGAGAGACCTGGCCCGAGACGTTGGCGCCCATGTTCCACATGTAGAACCGGTGCGCGCCCGGCTCGGCGGCGATGTCGCCCAGCAGCGCCGACATGGCCGGGTTGGAGTGGCGGTACTGGGCCTGGGCCTTGGCCGCCCCGCTGGCGGGGTCGACGTAGAACCTGGTCCCGGCAAGCGGGTTGCCGTCGTACGGACCCGGCACCCCGAGGGGGTTGGTCGTGTCGCGCGGCGCGACCGGGTCGTCGTGGAGGATGGTGATCGGCGAGTTGTGATTGGGGCCGAGAGTGTCGGGCCACGAGCTGTAGAGGTAGGCGAGCGCGTGCACCGGGGTCGCGTTCATGCCCTGGTCGATGATCCGGACGTTGAAGGTGTACGAGCTCTGTCCCGGCGCGAAGACGATGTAGTGGTTGGCGATGGCGTCGAAGTCGATCCCGGGCTGCGCGTCCTGGCGCTTGACCCCGTAGCCGACGTGCTCGGCGCCGCTCACATCACCCGTGCGCTGGATCGTGATCGTCAGATAGCCCTGATTCTCATGCGCCGTATAGGCCGGCTGGTCGAGCGACACCTCGCCGGGGCTGGCGCCGTCATGCGCGACGGAGGCCTGGGCAGCGGCGGGGATCACGAGAGCCAGCCACAGGCCGGCGAGAGCGAAGAAGGTGGATCGGCGCGCGAAAATGCTCATGGTCTCCGGACTCGAGTACAGGGACGGGTCTCAGACGAAAATCGGCAGATGACGCGCGCGGTTGACTCCCTGTGGGGCGAAATCGACATTCGACCGGGTTTTTGGTCATTTCCATGACAGGAAGGCGACGATGCGGATAGCGGTGGTCGGGGGCGGGATCCTCGGGCTGGCCACGGCGCGCCTGTTGGCCACCTCGCGCCCGGGCGACGAAGTGGTCGTCCTGGAGAAGGAGGACGTCCTGGCCCGCCACCAGACCGGCCACAACAGCGGGGTCGTCCACGCCGGGCTCTACTACGCGCCCGGCTCGCTCAAGGCACGGCTGTGCACCCGCGGACGCGAGCTGATGAAGGAGTTCTGCGCGCGCAGTGGCGTCGCCTACGACGAATGCGGCAAGGTGGTGGTCGCCACGCGCACGGACGAGGTGGGTCCGCTCCGCCGCCTGCACGAGCGTGCCCAGACCAACGGGGTGCCGGGCCTGCGCTGGCTCCGGGACGCGGAGCTGGCCGAGGTCGAGCCCCATGTGACCGGGGTGGCCGGCCTGCACTCGCCCCACACCGCGATCGTCGACTTTGCGGCCGTCGCCCACGCCATGGCGGCCGAGCTCCGCGCCGCCGGGGGCGAGGTCCGCACCGGCGCCCCGGTGGCACGCGTGGACGCACATGGCTCGCACCCGCGGGTCGAGCTCCGCTCCGGGGAGAGGCTGGAGGCCGACCGCGTCATCGTCTGCGCCGGGCTGCAATCAGACCAGTTGGCCCGCGCCTCGGGCCAGGACGCCGAGCCGCGGATCGTCCCCTTCCGCGGCGAGTACTTCGCGCTGACGCCGGCGCGCACCCATCTCGTCAGGGGCCTCATCTATCCGGTCCCCGATCCGACGCTGCCCTTCCTGGGCGTCCATCTGACGCGCAGGTTCGACGGCTCGGTGTGGCTGGGACCCAACGCAGTGCTGGCCACGGCGCTCGAGGGCTACCGCCGCGGCACGGTCGTGTGGCGCGAGCTCTTCGAGACGCTGACCTGGCCCGGGACGCGCCGGATGATCCGTCGCCACTGGAGGGCGGGCGCGGGGGAGCTCTACCGCTCGGCCCGCAAGCGCGCCTTCATCGTCGAGCTGCAGCGCTACGTCCCGGAGCTGTCGGAGGACGACGCGGTGCCGGCACCGGCCGGCGTCCGAGCGCAGGCGGTCGATCGCGACGGCTCGCTCGTCGATGACTTCCGCGTCAGCGTCACCCACCATGTGGTGTGGGTGCGCAACGCTCCGTCGCCGGCCGCGACGTCGTCGCTGGCCATCGCCGAGGAGCTCGTGGCTCGCCTCGCGGACTGACGTGCCGCTTTGCCGTCGGCGGGGTGGGGTATTCCTAGGGCGAGATGACGCTCGTAGCGCTGTCCGCCGCCTACGGGGCCGCCGGAAGCCAGATCGGTCCCGGGCTGGCGCAGCGTCTCGACGTCCCCTTCATCGACCGCGGCATTGCGCTGGCCGTGGCCGAGCGACTGGACATCTCCGTCGCCGACGCCCTGGCTCATGAGGAGCCAAGCTCCTCGAGTCTGCTGGAGCGGCTGCTCTCAGGGTTCATCGGCGCCGACCCGGGGACGCCCACGCCGCTGCCTGCGGACGCGATCACGCCCGTGGACTTTCACCGCGCATCGCAGGAAGCGCTACTGGCCCAGGCGGCCACCGGCCGCGGGGTCATCCTCGGCCGGGGGGCGGTGGCGGGCCTACGCCGCGACGCGCGGGTGCTGCGGGTGCGCCTCACCGGACCGGTCACGCGCCGCATCGAGCACGCCATGCTCGCCCGGGACATCGATCGCGACACCGCGGAGCGGACGGTGCGCGCGCTGGACCGCGCGCATGCCGACTATCTACGCCAGTTCTACGACGTCGACATCCTGGACCCGGGCCTCTACCACCTGGCCATCGACGCCACGGCCTTCGACGCCGACGTCTGCATCGACCTCATCGCGGCCGCGGCTGAGGCCTTCGAGCCTGCGTAGGTGAGATGTGCAGTCCGAATCCTGACCGGCTTACCGTGGCTGCGCGGAGAGATCGACCGGAATGGGTACTGCGCCACCCGTGGGGGAGTGAACGTCCATCGAGGGAGGGACAACCATGCATCGTCGAGGCCGGCGTCGGTGGGTTCGAGCGCACACCAGCCCCCCTGCACAGCGACGGGACGAGCGCGAGGCGCCCAAACGCCCCGTTCTCGGGTCCGGACGGGGGTTGGGCCTGCGTCGCGGTCGCCTGCCCGACTCGCTGCTCGACTGACGGCGGTGGCCCGCTGCCGGGCCCTGTGAGGCGGTGGCGACGCGCTCGGCGAAAGCGACGCGCCGGGGCCGTTGCTTTACTTCAACGCCGTTCAAACTAGTCAGCGATCCATGAGTGGGCGCAAACGCTTCCATTCCTGGTCAGGTTCCTGTCAGAGTACGGACTCGGCCGACACGGCCGTCATCGAGAAGCTCGGAGGAAAGCCATGACTGGAGTGCCCCGGCGCGTGCGAGTTGTGGAGGCATTCCCTGAGATCGTCGAGTACCTCGACCCCGAGCAACAGGAGATCGCTCGGCGCCAGCTCATCGCCGATCTGATCGTCGCGAAGACCGGGAGCTGGATGCCGCAGGTCCGGACCGACGTCCCGGGCCACCTGGGCCTGCTCGTCCTCGACGGCCTGCTCAGCCGGGACGTGATCCTCGACAAACCACTGGCCACCGAGCTGGTGGGCCAGGGGGATCTGCTGCGCCCCAGCGACCGCGATGGCGCGGACGCCCCGGTCCCGTTCGGCGTGTCGTGGACAGTGCTCGAGCCGGCCCGCCTCGCCGTGCTCGACCCGACCTTCGCTCGGGCGCTGGGACAATGGCCCTCGGCAATGGCGGCGGTGCTGCGCGGGGCCAGCAACCGGGCGCACTCGCTGGCCATCACGTTGGCGGTGTCCAACCTGCGTCGCGTCGACGTGCGGCTGCTCATGCTGCTCTGGTACCTGGCCGAGCGGTGGGGCCGGGTGACGCCCGACGGCGTGATCGTGCCGCTCCGGCTCACGCACGAGACGCTGGCGCGCCTGGTGGGCGCCCAGCGTCCCTCGGTGACGACCGCCATCCGCCAGCTCGAGGTGGAGGGCCGCCTGCGCCGCACCCCTGATCGCCTGTGGCTGCTACAGGGCGCCCCGCCCGACCGACTGGCGCAGGAGCCCGCCGCCGCCTCGCTGGGTCAGTGAGCACGACGGCGCCGAGGCCACGCGGCGCGGGCTGATCAGTTGACGTCGCAAAACTTTTTGCGAGACAGTTGATTGGCACACACGAGGAGGGGGTAGAGGTGAGTCGGCCTGTTAGCCAGTTAGGCCCTCTCCTCCCTCGGGACTGCGGGCGAGTATGGCGTCGGCGGCACCATCGCCTGCTCGCCCGCGATCCCCGATCACATGGACGCGGCGCCGCCGCGAGACGGCGAGATCAGCGGATGGCCGCGCCGCCACCCGAACTGGGTGCGGCCGCGGGCACGGCGGGATTGCCGGCGACGGCGTTCGTGGGGGCCGCGTGGGACTTCGGTGCGGCCGTGGCCAGAGCCATCCACACCACGCAGACCATCAGGACTGCGACGGCCCACATCACGCGGGTGAAGAGGCGGTTCATCCGCCCCCAATCAGCAAAGAGAAGTGGATTCACGCCTCGGAGCTACCCCAGCCGCAATGCGGCCAATCGGCCCTTTGCCGCCCGTCGGGCCTGTCGACGTCTCATCCCCACGCGCCTGTGTGCGTTGTCTCACAGTCCGGGTCTAGCCGCCGTGGATGCGGGTACTTAAGCGCTAGCCGCTCGCGACATGTGCGTGGCGCGGTGTGTAGTCGGTCTCCACGGCAGTGGATCGCTCAGCGGTCTTCTGACGGGCCTGCAGTTCGACTGAAGCCCAACGGAAGGAACGACTGTGCCCACGCGATTGTCGCCGGATCTTCGCCGTCCCTCTCACCATGGCCTCTCCGAGACCGAGGAGCTGGTAGCGCGGTGGCGTGACCACGGTG
>Ga0210397_10000444_pt1 | contig 27920 bp, 31 predicted proteins | sample IncBWH2OmetaG_FD_160126 | JGI IMG/M metagenome (GOLD analysis project Ga0210397, IMG submission 160126) | Forest soil microbial communities from Barre Woods Harvard Forest LTER site, Petersham, Massachusetts, United States - Inc-BW-H-2-O ...
AAGGCCTTCGGCAATACCAGCCGCTGCCACCGATACGAAGACAAGTCTGGAGACCCCGAGCTCCAAGCCTTCCCCCGGAGCCCCCGCAGATCAGACAGTCAAACCTTCTGACAGTACAAGTCAGTCCGCAATAGTGCCCATCGATTCCCCTGGCAATGCAATTCAGGAATCACCACAGACAGCAACTCAGCCGGTTACGATCAAGGCATCTGCCCCTGATCATTCTGAATCCCCCGCCCAGCCCCTCCCGACACCGTCAAAACCTGCAATGATTCCTGTCTCGACAATAGCATCCGGTCCTGGCACTCTCGTCGTGCAGGTTGCAGCAATGTCGCATCAGGAAGACGCAGACGTCGTAGCGGTCGATCTCAAGCGGCGTGGATACACCGTAGCCGTACGGCACGAGCCGCAGGACAAGTTCTTCCACGTGCAGATCGGTCCCTTCTCCACCAAGAAAGAAGCCGATTCCATGCGCCAACGCCTACAGACCGACGGCTACAACAACGCCATCGTCAAATAACTGGCTTCATCTCGGGCGGCAGGGCCTCAGCAATAGCATTCCGTACCATCTCCATCAGCTCTTCACGAGTCGTGTACTGCGACGGCTCAATCACCGGTAGAAGCCGCATCCGCGCGATTCCTGGTTTGATCGCGCTGCTTCCCTTTCGCATCATCGTCTGCGTGCCCGAGACCGCAATCGGCACAATTGGCGCCTGCGTCTCCTGCGCAAGATAGAACGGCCCCTTCTTGAACGCCGAAAGCCGTCCGTCCTGCGAGCGAGTCCCCTCCGGATAAACCATAATATTCAGCCCCGACCGCAAAGCCTCTGCAGCGGCCTCCACGCTGGCTTTTGCCGACTCACGACGGCTGCCCCGCTCGACCGGAACAAACTGGCCCATGCGCATCGCACGCCCCAGAATCGGAATACTCATCAACTCTTTCTTCAAAAGCACCGAACTGCGGCCCGGAAGCATCGGAATCTCAACGGGAGGATCAAGATTCGAGACATGATTGCTCATAAAAATGCAGCTGCGCCCTACAGGAACATTCTCTATTCCACTCACCTCAACCCGAATACCTGCCACACGAACGCCAGTCTTTGTAATCCACATCGCCACCCTGTAAAGCAGATCGATGTTTCCTACCATCAGCGAGTAAGGAATACCAAGTATCCCCGCAAGAGAGCCAAGCGTGAGATACACAAACATCAGCTTCAGCGTACTGAACATACCTCTTCAGAATACCGCCTCAACATCGTCCTCAGATCAGATACTGAACAACTCGCGCTTTTTGCACGAACGGAACATAGACCTGCTGGTATCCGCCAATGAACAAAACATTCCGATTGTCCAGATGATTTTGTCCCGCGCTCTTCGAGAAGATAGGTTGCGATGTACCTTGTCCCGTCAGCACCGGTAGCCCCAATCCTCCGGGCTTCATCACCCAAAGCTGGGTAAAGTCATTCCAATCGTAGCAGACGGCCAGCATCGGTCTTAAAGCGTTGAAGATCTTCTCCCGCCGCTCAAGCCGCGGCAACGATGCAGGATAAACCTGCTCCCATCGTCGAATTAGCTCAGCATCAAACCACCACGCGCCACAAGGATTGTTACGCGGACTCGCCGCGCGATACAAATCATCTGTCCACTCCGTTGCCGCAACCACCTGGCGCGACCCAAATCCATGCACGCCTCCGCTGGTCTGCACTGTTTTAACGATTTGCTTCGCAGCCACCTGGCACTTCACCGGATCGGGTTTGCCGCCTGCCAGCAATGCTTCGTACTCAGGTAAACCACGAAGCAGAGGGAACACCTTACTCGTCAATAAAGCCGCCAAATCGCTCTCAGCCTTGGGCCACATAAAGACTTCCTTCCTGACTCAGTTTCAACGATGCGCCACAGCGTGTGGAAGCTTCTCATAGATTCCGCCAAAGCCTCCGTTTGACAAGATTGCCACCACATCCCCACTCTTAAGCTGAGCAGCTAACACATCTACGATCGCATCTGCATCAACAAGGAGCTCTGCTTCAATCGCTCGCCTGCGTAAGCCAGCAAGGACGTTCTCCGGAACCAGTCGCTCCGCCGAAGGAATGCTCTCCGACTTGAACACAGACGCCAGAATCACCCGATCGGCGAGCGATAAGCTTTCCACAAGATCCTTCTCGAAAACATTGCGCCTCAGCGTATTCGACCGAGGCTCAAGCACTGCCCACAGCCTTCGCCCCGGATATGCCTCCCGCAACGCTCTCAGCGTCTCGCGAATCGCCGTAGGATGATGCGCGAAGTCATCGATAATTGTGATGCCATCCACCACCGCGCGAACTTCAAGCCTCCGCTTCACGCTCTTGAAGCTCGCAAGTGCCTCGGCAATCGCGTCTACAGGCACGCCCTGCCCGGCCGCCAGCGCAGCCGCAGCGGTCGCGTTCAAGGCGTTGTGCTCTCCCGCCATAGGCAGCGTGAACTCCGCAAACAAAGCATTTCCACGACGCAAACTCCAGCGCGATACCGAACCTTCATGCCGAAGGTTCGTCACACGCCAGTGCGAATCCGCACTAAAGCCATACAACTCCACCGCGCAGAAAGCCTTCGCCACACACTCGCGGACATTCTCGCTCGCGTCAAACGCAACAACGCGTCCTCGACGCGGAACAAGATTTACCAGCCGCTTGAATGCCGTCTTCACCGCATTTAGATCTGCATAAATATCAGCATGATCGAACTCGACGTGGGTCAGAATAATCGCATCGGGAAAATAATGCAGGAATTTTGGCCCTTTATCGAAGAAGGCGGTGTCGTACTCATCGCCTTCAAGGAGAAATGGCCGTGTAGGCCGCACCATAAAACTCGTTCCAAAGTTCTCAGCAACTCCTCCGATCAAAAACGAAGGTGCCAGCGAAGCATCCCGCAGGGAAGCCACTTCATAGATCCACGCCAGCATGCTCGTCGTGGTCGTCTTTCCATGAGTCCCCGCCACCACAAGCGACTCCCGCCCCAGCAGAAACTCATCATGCAAAACCGCAGCCATCGAACAGAAAGGAATTCGCTGATCCAGTACATACTCAAGCTCAACGTTCCCCCGCGAAATCGCATTTCCCACCACAACCAGATCAGGCCGTGGATCAAGATTGCTCTCAGCGTAAGGCTCCAATACAGGAATCTTCAAGCTCGCCAGCAGATCGCTCATCGGCGGATAGGCTGCCGTATCGGAACCGGTGACGCGGTGTCCTTGAAGCTGCAGCATGCCCGCCAGCGAAGCCATCGCGGTGCCGCAAACTCCGATAAGGTGTATATGTTTGGATTCCTGCATGATCGAAAAGCTCAAGCCTAAATCGTAACCGCCCCTTCGAGAAGGTGCATCTGCGGATTCCCCGCATCGTTCAGGTCCAGCGAAGCCGCAATCCCTAGCGGCAGAGTCACATTCGCACGATCCACATGCCCGCTGCGCAGCCCAATCGCGATCGGCCCCTCAAAGTCACGAAGCGCATGGAGGATCGCCCGGTCAAGATACTGCTCCTCCTCTGGAGGCACGCACTGTCGCATATCCCCAAAGACGATCCCCGTCACCTTCTCAAGCAGTCCTGAGTACCGCAGATGCAGCAGCATTCGGTCCCACTGGTACGGCTTCGTCCCGATGTCTTCAAGAAAGAGAATCGTGTCACTCTCAACCCGCGGAGTGTAAGGCGTTCCAAGCCCCTCCGTGAAGATCGAAATACATCCGCCATTCAACAGTCCGCGCGCCGTCCCCGACTGTAGTACGCGAAGGCCCTCGGCTACCCCAACCGACCAAGGTTCACTTCCTTCAAGTGCAGACCTCCAACTCGTCATATCCGCCCCCTGGTCCCGCGAAAAATCCGCGGCGACCATCGGACCATAAAAAGTCACAAGATTCGCATAATTATGCAGCCAGCAATGGAGCGAAGTATGGTCGCTGTATGCCACAAACACCTTCGGATTTGCCCGAATCAATCCCGCATCCAGATATGGCAGTAACTCCGCCGACCCCCAACCGCCCCTCGCACATACAATCCCATCTATCTCCGGGTTGGCAAAGGCATCGTGCAAATCCCTCACTCGCTCCTCAATCGTCCCCGCATAGTAAAGTGGCCCGCTATCCAGCGTGTGAGTCCCCAAAAAAGTCTTGAACCCGAGCGAATGCAGGTGAGCGATCCCGCGATGAACCAGATCAGGCTTCGGCGTACTCGCCGGTGAAAGAACCGCAAGCATTGCCCCAGCACGCAAAACCCGCGGTTTGACTGCAGTAATCGAGTTGATCACAGTGCCGAGACCTCGCCCACACAAATAATCTCCGCAGGGCCAGTCAACCGCATCGCTGCATCATTCGCAGGCCATACCGTCCTCTGCGCCCCACCCTCCGCCATCGCCGTCAACTCCCGATACGCCCCGCGCAACACCATCGCCGCAGCAGAGGAAGCGCAAGTGCCCGTTCCCGAGGAGGTAGTCGGCCCACATCCCCGTTCATAAATCCGAAAAGCAATCTCCCCGGGCGAAAGTACACGAACAAACTCGACATTGGTTCCATGCGGGAAGAGCGGACTCACACTGATCTGCGCTCCCAACTCCTGCCAGCTCATCCCATGTGTTCTGAAGTCGTCTGTATCCACGAACAAAACAAAATGCGGATTCCCGACATTCACCATCGCGCCTTCAACATTTCCAACATCCGGCACCACAATCGTTCTCGGCATCACGCGCGGAATGCCCATCTCGCTTTCAATCCAGTACACCGGATCAGCAGTATCAACGACATAACAGTTGCGCACGCCTCCATGCGTACCAAGCGCAACTTCGTTTCTGCCTTCGCTCCTCGCCAGCCAGGCCGCAACGCACCGAGTCCCATTTCCTGAGAGCTCCGCCTCACTTCCGTCCGCATTGAAGAGCCGCAAAAAAAACTCACCGTCAGACCGCCGTTCCATGAACTCAATCCCATCAGCTCCGACGCTCGTGTTTCGTGAGCAAAGCTTACGCGCAATCTCAGCATGACGTCGTTGTGCGATGGGCTCCTCAAGAATCAAAAAATCATTTCCGCACGCATGCGCTTTGACGAAAGGGATCATGTGTTCCTATTGTGCCTCACCATCTGTCGCAAATCTCAATTAAGCTTTGGCGCCGCGGGTGCCAACCGGTCTGACTGGTAAATCCGAGCACAAGGCTGGCCGCTTGTACATAAAATCGTTAGCTCTGTCAGTCCCTCCGGGTGCGCCTTGACCGCATTCGACACGGGATCTCCTTCAACTGCTACCACGTAAGCCGCATGATTGGCAGGCGCCGCCAGCGCAGCATGAAAACTGTCATAGTCTCCTTCATTAAGCGTCTGCCGCAAAGGAATCGACGCCTGTTGTAACGCTCCGACGTGGTCTGAGTTGTACATCAAAATCGTCGATTCTTTGGGAAAAGTTCGCAACTGCCTCGCAAGCGCACCCTCAAACGCAACGCGCGTAGTCGAGTTATTCATCGCCTCCTGCAGCACCAGTGGTGTCAGCCGCATCATCCCCAGCGCATTCAGAGCAATCAACAGCAGCACAATAGGCTGCATGAGCCGCCTCACCATCGGCTGTGACTGGCTCCATCGCACCTCCACCCAGGCCACGGCAATCATGCCAAATAGAGCAAGCGCCGGAAGCATCTCCACCCCATAGCGCGAGTTGTAATACGAGTGCGGCCACAACGGCGGAATAAAGATCGGCACAGATCCATACGCCACAGAATAGATATAAAAGAACAGCGGCATCCAAAGCACAAGAGCCGGCAACGCCAATCTCCTGCGAACTGCAACCATCACTCCGCCGATTGCCGCAGCCATCACCAGAAAGCCGGTCTCCCAGAATGCTGCATCCAGCTGCACCGTCCGCGTGTAATACACCATCGCCCAAAACGGGTCGTGCCAGCCGTGATAATGCTCCGTTCCCGCGGCCGAAGTCTTCTTCTCAATCGCCGCCGCGGAGTAAGGACCACGGATAAAGTCCAGCGGATCATGAAAAAAGTGCTGGTTATACGCAAGCCACCCGATCGGTCCTGCAATCACAAGCAGCGTAAAGACCACAAAACCCGGAGCAACTCTACGCCACAAATCGCGCTTGTGCATCAGCGAAAACGTCACAATAGACCAGACAATCGCTCCTAGAATCCAGCCATCATACCGGGTATAAACCGACGCCAGAACCAAAAGGCCAATAAACATCAGTCGCCGGCCAACAACATCTTGATGCTCTCCACGAATGGCTTCCACACACTCCACCGTAGTCAGCGTCGTCCAGATAAGCAGTGCAAGAAAAAGCGACTCGGTCATCGCCGTTGTCGCAAGATAGAGCAGGTTAGGATTCAGCGCAAAAAAGAGCGTAGCGGCAACCGCCCAACGCGGCACCAGCAGTTGACGACAAAGCCGATAAAAACCCACGATGCTGAGAATGAAACAGATCAAAGAAGGCCATGCCCCGGCCAATCCGTTCTGCCACCACTCCATCTTCTGCACAAAAGGCAAGATCAGCAGATGCGGCAACGGCAACCAGACTCCGCCAAGCTGAACCAGCCCAGGATTACGCGAGTCTAGAATGCGGCGAGCAATCCCAAGATGCGCTACCGCGTCACCATACAACAGCAGGTATCCGCGCGAAAAACTAACCAGCAGCGCGATCAGCGAAAGAAGCACTCCCGCCAGAGCAAAAGGCAGGCTCTCTTCACGTGTCGCAGGGCTGATCTCATCCGGATTGGTTGAAGCGCCGCCCAGAGCAGCCCGGGCCGCCCCGCGCCTGCGCCTTGAAGACCTAGGTGCCCGGGTGCTCAAGATGCGAAATCTCCCGGAACAATTTGAAGCGTTCGTCGATCTCCTGCCGTGTCACATTCTGCAAACGCTCTGTCCCAAAACGCTCAACTGCAAACGAGCCCATCACGCCTCCATAAAACATGGCCGTACGAAATACTGATGGCGTCAGCTCAGGCTGTGACGCCAGATATCCATAAAAGCCGCCGGCAAACGAATCCCCCGCGCCCGTAGGATCGACAACCTCGGCCAAAGGCAGCGCCGGCGCACGAAATGGCCGCGACATCTTCACTCCCGGAAATGACCGATCACTGAAAAACGCCGTCGCACCATACTCGCCATGTTTCACCACAAGCGTCTTCGGCCCCATCGCAAGCACCTTCTGCGATGCCAGCACAAGATTGCGCTCCCCAGCCAGCATCCGCACTTCGCCATCGTTGATCAGCAGCACATCCAGGTCACGCAGCACCTTGGCTAGATTCGCAGCATGATCGGCAATCCAATAATTCATCGTATCGCCGCACACCATCTTTACCTTCGGCATCTCACTTCGCACACGAGCCTGTAAAACCGGATCGATATTGGCCAGAAAAAGAAATTCGCTGTCCTTATAAGAATCAGGAATCTTCGGCTCAAAGCTCGCAAAGACATTCAAATCGGTCCCCAGCGTCTTCGCCTCGTCCATATTGCCCGAGTAAGATCCGGTCCAGTGAAAGCTCAGTCCGTTCGAACGTTCGATTCCCGTCGTATCAACGCCTCGTCTCGTCAGAACCGCCTCGTGCTCGGCGGTGAAATCCTTGCCAACCACCGCAATCACACGCACCGGCGTAAAGTAACTTGCTGCAAGCGAGAAGTGCGTCGCCGCTCCGCCGAGGCAATGGTCCACCCTTCCAGTTGGAGTTTCAATACTGTCAAACGCTACCGATCCTACAACGAGAATTGCCATAGACCCCTTTTCGCAAACTAAAAATATATTTGCAACATATACAGTCACAAAAGTTGTTGATTAAAGATACTTATCCAGCAGAATCCCTAGCTTCTTCTTCGTCTCGGCTGAAATTGTCTTCTTGTCCGTGATGATGGCGTACTTTAGGGCTTCCCCGCAGGTACACTGCCTCTCTGTCGGCATCGCAGCAACAGCAGAACGCACCACCTTGGCTGCGTTCTCTGAGTTCTGATGCACGACTTCAAGCACTTGCTCGATCGTCACATCGTCGTGTCCTTCTCGCCAGCAATCGTAGTCCGTCACCATCGCCATGGTGGCATAACAGATCTCCGCCTCGCGTGCCAGTTTCGCCTCCTGCAGATTCGTCATGCCTATGACATCCGCACCCCAGCTTCTGTAAAGATTCGACTCCGCACGCGTCGAGAACTGCGGCCCTTCCATGCATACATAAGTTCCACCGCGCTTGCTCACTAAGCCCACATTATCGCAAGCTTTCTGAAACACCCCAGCCACCGTCCCGCAAACCGGGTCTGCAAAACCGACATGCGCGACGATTCCATCGCCGAAAAAAGTGCCGACCCGGGCAAACGTGCGATCAATAAACTGATCCGGAATCACAAAATCCGTCGGCTTGTGCTCTTCCTTCAGCGAGCCTACAGCAGAAACCGATAGAATCCGCTCGACACCAAGCATCTTCATCGCAAAAATATTGGCGCGAAAGTTGATCTCGCTCGGCAGAATTCGGTGGCCGCGTCCATGTCTCGCGAGAAACACTACCTTTCGCCCCTCAAGCTCTCCTAGAACAAATGTTTCCGAAGGATCTCCAAAGGGAGTTGCCACCCTTTCTTCTCGTAAGTTCGTAAGTCCGGGCATCGCATACAGACCACTGCCTCCGATAATCCCAATCTCTGCCTTCTTCAACTCTTACTCCCTCAGCGGACAGCGTCCGTTTCTGTCATTAATCCTCTAGAAGTATATCGTTGCAGGATGCTTTCCTCGACCGCGCCGTAAGATGCGAGAGCACGAGAAAGCGATAGAGCAGGCTCCTGCGTCGGCGTCATAGCCTGGCGCACCGGCCCTTCCGGCTGAATGCTCACGATCTTTTCACGTAACTTCCGCGCAAGCGCAAGATCAAATCCTTCCGCAATAAAAACGCCGGTTCCAGAAAGAGAAATCAACACATCACCTTCGCTGGTCGCATAGACTCGCTCAACGTCATCGTGCTCTTCCTTCTGCCGCTCCAGCACGTTGGAGTATTTCCTCGGAATCTGCGAGGCATAAGTATTCAGAAACGACCTCGCCGAATCACGGTTTTTCCATCGCGAGTAGTAAAGCAACCCAAGCGATGCCGTCGATTCTTTCTCTGCCGCACTTACGGCAGATTTACGCTGCGCCGCATAATAAACCCCGCCATTCCACGCCGGGGCCAGCGCATCCGCCATCTCCTGTCCACCAAATAACTCAATCAGGATCCGAACATCCAACTCTCCCATCACGCCGATGTCGTAGGGTGTGTAATCCGCATCCAGCAGAGGATGAATATCTGGCAACCGCACAACCGGGACGGGAACATGCGCCATGTAGGCCTCCGGGTGCATAATCTCAAAGCTCGAAGACGGCGGATTAGCCAGCACACCGGCAAACGCTGCATCCCTGCCGTTCCTCACCAGAATTGCCTGCTCGAAACTCAGCCCTTCGCTATACGGAAACAGCAGCGATTCCTGTAGCAGTAGCGGTGCCCGAGCCATAATCGGCGACCCGCTCGTATCTGTCACCTGGTTCTTCAGCTTATCCATGATCTCCGGCGAATCGGCAAGCGTCTTCCCACTCGGTTTCAACGTGTAGTCGACAAAGACAGCCATCGCCTGTCCCTCCGCAACCGCGCTCCGCGCAGTATCCGCCTCATCCACTTGCAGATGCTTGTTGTCGTCCTGAACAGTATGCGAAGTTCCGTTGAGGCTCACCGCAGACCACTTGGTAAGCCCAACCTTCTGATCCTGGAGTGCATGTGTTAATTCATGCGCCAGCACAGGCTTCTGCTCATCTGGCTCAATCCAGTCAAGCAAATTCACTGTCTTCGTCTTGTTGTCGTAAAACCCTGCAATCTGTTCGGTCAGCAGAGAAAGAAGAAATGGCCCAAGATGAAAGTCTCGATCGAGCAGGCCAAACTTCTTCAGCACAATCTCCGACCGTTCCATCCGCTTTCTGCCTTCATCCTCGTCAAACTTCTCCCGAAGGTACCGACTAACCTCGTCGCGAGAGATAAGCTTTCGCTTCACTGTGTGTTCAATTGGAAGTTTCGTATCATTGCTCGCAAAGCTCAGAATCTCGTCCACCGAGCGAAACAGCTCCTTTGCCTGTTCTTTCGTCATCGGTGTCTGCGTTTCGGATTGCGCAGGCTTCTGACCTTCTTGGGGAGGATTCGCCATCTCACCGGCATACCCAACATAACTCGCGATCAACAACGCCCCGCCGCCAACCCACTTGGTCCAACGTCTCTCTCGTACAACCGCTCGCTGCGACATAACCCTCTCAATCGACCGCTATAATCAAGTGTACGAGAGATTTCCGCATTCCCCGTCATGACTCCCCCGGTACAACCCGAAATCGCTGCCACAGCGTCCCCGGTCGAAGCCAGTCAGCTCGCCGCGCTGCTTCAACACGCCGGCCTCTCGCGGCTTGATCAGACCGGATGGATCCGCGTCACAGGCGGAGATCGCGTCCGCTGGCTCAACGGGATGGTTACCAACTCAGTCCAGCAGTTGCAAAGCGGCCACGGAGCTTACAACTTCTTTCTGAACGCCCAGGGACGCATCCAGGGCGATGCCATCGTCTTCGCTCAACCCGAATCTCTTCTCATCGAAACGACTTCCACCCAGATATCCACGCTCTTAGCCTTCCTCGATCGCTTCATCATCATGGATGATGTCGAACTCGCCGACACGACGCAATCTCGATCAGGCATTCTGGTCGCCGGCCCCGCATCATCTTCACTGCTTGCCGAAATTGGTCTGAAGATCGAGAATCTCGGCCCGCTCTCCACGCAAACAATCTCCTGGGATGGAGCAACTGTCACCGTAATCCACGCCTACAGTCCTCTAGTCCCAAGATTCGAACTATGGATCGACCTACAATACGCGGACAAACTCGTCGATGCACTCCGAAGGGCGGGCACATCTCTCTGTGGGCCCCAAGCTCTCGAATGGCTGCGAATTCTCGAAGGAACTCCTCGCTACGGAACCGACATCCGCGATCGAGATCTGCCCCAGGAGACAGGACAAGCTCGCGCACTTCACTTCAACAAAGGCTGCTATCTCGGCCAGGAGATCGTGGAGCGTATCCGCTCCCGCGGCAACGTGCATCGCACTTTTACCGCCTTCCAGCTTGAAAAAGAACTGCCCGCAACTCCCAGCACCATGCTCGAAGCAGATGGCAAGCAAGTCGGCGAACTAACCAGCGTCGCCGCCATTCCTCTGTATGCATCGGGCCTCGAAAATATCCAGCTGGGCCTCGGTTACATCCGGCGCGAAGTGCTGGATCGCAATCTTCCCATTCACTACCTCGGCGGAATCGCCATCCCAATCTCCCTTCCTTTTTTCGCCGCTGCACCGTCAGCTTCGCGCGACGCATCTGAAACTGAAAGAGCCTGAAAACATGCCAGAACAAAATAAACCTTTCGTCATCACCGATCGCCGCAAATTCACGATGGACGGCGAACCGCGCCCCGACGCGGATCCGTCGCCGGAGAAAGAAGAGAACACTTCCCCTCCTCCAGCCGCAGCTGCCACCGAGCCGCAATCTGCTGTAGCTCCCCCTCCGCAACCTGAGCTCGAAGCTGGATCCGAGCCCGACCTTCCGCCGCCTCCGACCGCCGAACAAAACGAGCAGGCACGTCGCGCCTACGAGATGACCGCCGACCGCCTCGACACAGCAATTCGCTCCTCCAACCCGGGCATGGACCATCCGCCCGCAATGAACTTCGATCAACTCGTTCAGTCCATTTACATGACGTCCATCATGCAGCTCGGCGGAGCAACACGCGAAGGCCAGCAGCCTCAGGTCGATATCCTCGGTGCCCGTCAATCAATCGACATGCTGGCCGTCCTCTCCGAAAAGACAAAAGGCAACCTTACGCCGGAAGAGACCAATCTGCTCGATAGCGCCCTCTTCGAGCTTCGCATGGCCTTCCTCGAAATCACGCAGGCCATTGCCCGCTCCGCGGCAGCCAAAGGAACCGGGTCCATCCCAGGTGCTTCCGGCCCAAATATGAGTCCGAAGATCGTCCGCTAACCGATGGAAGCGACCCTCACTTTTCTGGGCACCGGCACCTCCATGGGCGTCCCTACGCTCGGCTGCGACTGCGCAGTCTGCACTTCGCCTGACCCGCACAATCGCCGCACGCGTCCCTCCATTCTCCTCAACTACAACAACCGCGTCGTCCTCATCGACACTGGACCCGATTTTCACGTCCAGGCGATTCGCGAAAACATTCGCCACATCGACGCCGTCCTCTACACTCACGGCCACGCCGACCACGTCATGGGCTTCGACGATCTACGCCCGCTCACCTTCCGCCACAATGGCAACATGCCCGTCTATGCCGACGACGAAACAGCCAGCAACATCGAACGCATCTTCGAGTACACCTTTCGCAAGGAAGATCGCTACCCCACCAGCGCCCGCGTACATATTCACCGCCTCGATCCCACCCCAGGCTCCGGAACCGAGCTCTTCGGCGCCTGTTTCCAGCGAATCCCCGTCATCCATGGCAATCAGGAGATCACTGGCTATCGCTTCGGCAGCGCCGCCTACCTCACCGACATGAGCGACGTGCCCGAAGTCAGCTTCCCGCTTCTCCAGAACCTCGACGTTCTCATAGTCGACGCTCTGCGCCACAACCCGCACCCGAGCCACTCGCACATCGAAAAATCCATCGCCATCATCGAGCGGCTTCAGCCAAAGCGCGCCTTGTTCACCCACATGGGTCACGAACTCGACCACGAAACGACCAATGCGAGTCTCCCTCCCCACATTCGTCTCGCCTATGACGGCCTCAAGATCAACTTCGAAATCGCCTGATGCAAATCTTCCATCAACTCGCTGACATTCCCCCGAACTTCGGCCACACCGTTGCCACCATCGGCAATTTCGACGGTGTACATCGCGGCCACCAGTTGGTCATCGCTGAGGTCGTCGAACGAGCACGCAGTCTAGGCATTAAATCTCTGGCAATCACCTTCGAGCCGCACCCTGCCCGCGTACTCCGGCCCGACACAGTTTTACCCCTCATCACGCCACTCACCGAAAAACTAGCACTCCTCGCCACCACTGATATCGACGCGGTCATTGTCCTTCCCTTCACCAAAGATTTCTCCCACATGTCCGCCCGCGCCTTCGCCGCCGAAATCCTCCAAAAAGGTCTCAGCGTCAAGGAGCTGCACGAAGGAGAAAACTTTCGCTTCGGCCATCACGCAGAGGGCGATGTCAACAGCCTCGAAACTCTCGGCCGTGAACTCGGCTTCAACGTCAGCGTCTACGCTCCACGCAGCATCCGCGGCCAGGCCATATCCTCCAGCCGCATCCGCCAGCTCATCTCCGAAGGAGACGTCAGCCACGTCCGCGCCCTCCTCGGTCATCCCTACGCCATCGCCGCCACGCCGGCACCAGGACGAGGCTACGGCACCCGCTACACAGTCCCGACCATCAACCTCGCTCCTTACTCCGAACTTCTCCCCGCCAACGGCGTCTACATCACCACCATGACCATAGGCGAGGACGCCTGCAGCGAAACATTCGACGCCGTCACCAACGTCGGCAATCGTCCAACCTTCGGCGCAGACTCTTTCACGGTCGAATCGCACCTGCTCAACTTCCACCCAGTCTCGCTCGGCGAACAAACCCCACTCACACTAACCTTCCTAAAACGTCTCCGCGACGAAAAGCGCTGGCCAAACCCCGAAGCCCTTCGCGAACAGATAGGCCGCGACGTAGCCGCATCAAAACGCTATTTCAGTTTGTGTCGGGTGGTGGCTTTGAAACCCCGCTCCGGTCATCCCCAGCCGGCTTCGGCGGCCCGATAGGCGAGTTTGTCCCTTTCCCATCACTTCCAGCAGCAGGCTTTACGGGCGCAGCCGCAGGCATCGCCTGCTTGTCGACAGCAGGAACCGAAACCGTCGGCGCACTTGAAGGAGCGGCCCTCCCAGGAGAAGCCGTCTGCTTCACAGCACCACTCTCAGGAGCATCAGGATCAGCCTCATCCTGCTTCGCCGCAGGCGGTGCAGGCTTAGCCGCAGTCGCGATGCTCAGAGGCACATCCAGTTTCTTCTGCGGGGCCCCCGCGGTGGGAAAAGCCTCGTCAGGCTTATTCGCAATCGCAATCTTCATAAAGTCCATCCACATAGGCAGCGCCGCGCGGGCTCCGGTCTCCTTCTCACCCAAAGACTGTCGATCGTCATAGCCGATCCACGTCCCGCAAGTTACCGAGGGGGAAAACCCGATAAACCAGGCATCCGTATAGTCGTTCGTCGTCCCGGTCTTGCCGCCCAGCGGATGCTTCAGTTGCGATGCCGAAGCTCCCGTCCCATGCTGCACCACCGCCTGCAGAAACTGCATCATCGTCCGCGCCGTCTCCACAGAAATCACCTCTGTCACCTCACCCGGAGCCTCCTCCAGCGGCAACCCATCCGCCTGTGTGATCTTGCGAATATAGCGCGGCTCGATCCGTATCCCATCATTCGGAAACACACTGTAAGCCCCAACCTGCTCAGCCAGCGTAATGTCCGCTGCTCCAATCGCCACTGGCAAAAACATCGGCAGATTGCTCGTGACGCCAAATCGCCGCGCCGTATCGATCACTTTGCGAATTCCATACCGCTCAGCAAGCTTCAGCGCAGGAATATTTCTCGACTCGGCAAACGCATTCACGAGGGTCAATGCTCCTTTGTAGTCGCCCTCATAGTTGTGCGGAGTATAAGGCCCATTCGGCGTCGGGAAACTTACTGGCCCGTCCACAATGATGTCGGTTGGCTTCGCCCCATTCTCAATCGCAGTCGTATACACATACGGCTTGAACGAAGACCCCACCTGCCGCTGAGCCTGCGTAGCTCGATTGAACTGCGACAATGCAAAATCCCTGCCCCCCACCATCGCCAGAACATCTCCGCTGGCATTGTCGACTGCCATCAGCGAGGCCTGCGCCCCCGAATCCTGTTGCAGCGAAGCGTGCAGCGGCCCATCCGACAAGCTCCCCTCAATCCGTACATAAACCAGATCGCCATTCCGCAAAAAACCATCCCCATCCGCGTTCTGGGTCCACTTCCAGTCTTCAGGAGTCAACACCGCCTGCTGTTTCACTCCGACCTTCACCACCACTTTCTTCGCAGCCACGGCCGTCACAACGCCATGAACATAGCTTCCTCTATCCAGCGGCTGCGCCCAGTCCGGATGCCGATAGCTCTCTACATCCATTCCTTCAAGGACGATATTGGGCAACCTTCCTCTCCACCCGCGTCGCCGTTCATAGGTCGCCGTACCCTCCAGAACTGCCTTATTTGCCACTATCTGCAGATCCAGATCCAGCGTCGTATACACGCGAAGCCCTGCCCCATGCACCTGCTCCACCCCAAACTGCTTCTCCAGTTGCCGCCGCACCTCTTCCACGAAATAAGGTGCAACACTGTTTGCCGGAGCCTCCAAATGCAGCCCCAGCGGCGCAGCCTTCGCTGCATTCGCCTGAGCCACTGTAATCTTTCCATCCTCCAGCATCTCGCTGATCACGAGATCCCGCCGCCTTAACGCCCGCTCTGGATACTTCAGCGGCGAATAGGCCTCAGGCCCCTTCGGCAAAGCCGCCAACAACGCTGCCTCCGGCAGTGTCAGGTCCTTCACATGCTTGTTGAAGTAGAACTCCGAGCCCGCCTCAAACCCGTACGTCCCATGCCCCAGATAAATCTGATTCGCATAAAGCTCAAAGATTTGCTGCTTCGTAAATCTCCGCTCAATCTGTACTGAGAGAAAGACCTCCTGAATCTTCCTCCCATACGTCTTCTCATTCGAAAGAAAAAGATTGCGCGCCAGTTGCATCGTCAGCGTTGACGCTCCCTGCGCTCGCCCGCTCGAATGCAAGTCCCTCCACGCCGCCCCCACCGCGCGAAACAGATTCACACCCCAATTTCGCTCAAAACTCTTATCTTCAATCGAAATAATCGCCTCGCGCAGCACTGGTGGAAACTCCGCATAAGGAAGCACCACGCGGCGTTCCAGGGCAAACGACCCAAATACCTTTCCGTGGATATCGAGCAACTCGGTTGTCGTATTCGGGTGATATCGCGCCAGATCATCCATCTGAGGCAGATCGATGGAATAGACCACCATCAATCCGCAGAGTGCCCCAAAGACGATCGATAACCCCAGCAGCGCAAAAAACGCCATCCGCCGGGCAATCCGGCGGCTGGGGTAATCCGGGCCGTTTAGGGTAGCGCGGCGAAGAATCCGCCTCCACCGCGGTATCTCTTCAACTTCAGGCACCCGGTCTTCGCGGCTGAATAAGCTCTGCACGCCCTTTCACAATAGCATGGATAGCTATAGTCTCAGGTAGCGCAAAGAGCTTAGGAATTGGACTAAGCAGCTTTGTTCTTCAAAAGCGCCAAAGCCTTCGAGAGCTGCTCATCCACCGTCACGCTAGGTTTCGCCGGAGCAGGCTGATTCTCGGTTGTAGGAGCAGCATCTTCATCCACAGGAGCAGCCTGGTCGAAGTTCGACGCAACCAGCACTCCTGGGGTAACACCCTCATCCTGCAGCTTCTTCCCCGACGGCGACTCGTACTTCGCCACCGAAAGAATCAACGCAGCTCCATCCGGCAGCTCAAACGTCTTCTGCTGAGCACCTTCCCCAAACGTCTTCTCACCCACCAGATCGGCCCGCTTATTATCCAGCAAAGCCGCAGCCGCCAACTCCCCCGGACCGGCTGTTCCGCGGTTAATCAGAACCACCAGTGGAGCCGTCGGATTCACCGACTTGGAAGCGTCCGCCGTGAACGTCTGTTTCTGAACCTTCTGCCCTTCCAGGATCGCAATCGTCCCGTCCTTCAGGAAGAAATTTGCCAGCCGCGTCGCCTCGGTCATATCTCCCGCCGCAACATCACGCAGGTCGAGCAGAATCTTTTTGTTCCCAGCCTTGGACATGCCCTTCAACTTCGCCTCAACCTGGGTCACGTGGTCATGGTCCAGCACCCCCGGCTTCAAATAAAGGATCGAAGCATTCTCATAGACTGTCTCCTGAACCGGAGGAAGCGACGGAGTAACCCTGGTCAGCACAATCTTGTCGGGAGCCGACTTCGGAGGCCGCACCACCGACAGCGTCACCTCAGACCCCGCCTGGCCCTCCAACAACAGTTGAATCATTGCAAGCGACAAGTCTCGCGTATCCGCCGGTCCAATGGTCTCAATCAAATCCCCATCGCCAATATTCGCTTTGTCTGCGGGACTTCCCGGAACCACCGAGACCACCGAAGCATACCCATACCGCTTCGAAACATTGATTCCCACCTGCGCCTTACCGCCCTTATCCGCCTTATAAACTTTGTAGTCCTCAGGAGTCAGATAGCTCGAGTCCGCATCCAGCGACTCCAACAGCCCGCGCAGCGCGCCATTCGTCACCAAAGTAATGTTCGGCTGTTCGACGTAGTCGGTCTGAATGTGCCGCAACACCTCGCTGTATACGTTGATCTGGCGATAGGCCCCATCCTGTGGGTCCGAAGCCGCGCTCACGCCGCTCGAGTTCACTCCAAGAAAAATCGTGACCACCAGAACAACCGACACACCGAGCAGCAGAATCTTCGAAAGCTTAGGCATAGTTAGAGCGACTCCATCGGGGGCTTCCCCGAGCACAGTAAGGGTTAGACGCGTCCCCTAGTCAAAATGATACTCTCGAACCACAACACTGCGCTGGCAAGCGCACCTAACACTTTGGTGGCGGCGGGCAGAATCGAACTGCCGACCTACGGGTTATGAGTCCGTCGCTCTAACCATCTGAGCTACGCCGCCGATGTGAAAGGGGTTACGCCGGCACAAATTCTCTTCAGGTGAGAGACGTCGCCACGGCACAGCCAGCTTCCATCATACTTGATTCCGAAACCCTGGTAAATGAGACCACCCTTGTGAACAGGAAGAGCCTCCTTATCTGCGTCCTTGTGCTGCTTGCAATATCCGTAGCCTCATTTTTTTCTTATTATCTCGAGGGTGTTACGGGAGATTGTAGGCCGGATGAGATAGACGGTCAGTGCGGAATGAGTTCATTTTATGGTGCGGTCTATGGGGCAGCTACTTCCGCAGTTGTCCTCTCAATTGGTGGGATTCTTCTTGCCATCGCTCACAATCGGATGAAGAAAATCGCCGAGGAAAGGGACCAGGACACAAACATCGATGACAACCCAAGAAAATAGCCCAATCTCCTACCGCGCCCTCGGCGTCATCCCCGCACGTCTGGCCTCAACCCGCTTGCCGCGCAAAGTTCTTCGTACCATCGCAGGGCGGCCCATGCTTGCCTGGGTCTACGAAGCGGCCATAGTCTGCCCTCAACTCAACGGCGTCGTCATCGCCACCGACTCCGACGAAGTAGCCGAGCTCTGCCAGCTCAATCACTGGTCCTACGAACTAACGTCACCCGACCTCCCAAGCGGCACCGATCGCGTCCACGCCATCGCCCAGTTGATTCCCGCAGACATCTACGTCAACATCCAGGGCGACGAGCCCCTCCTCAAACCCGAACATCTCACGGCACTCCTCAAACCCTTCGCCCAGTCACAAGTCGAAGTCTCGACCCTCAAAGTCCTCTGCACTCCTGAAAATATAAACAACCCAAACGCAGTAAAAGTGGTCACCGCCGCCGATGGCCGAGCCCTCTACTTCTCCCGCGCTACCATTCCCTACAACCGAGACCCTGAGCACAACGCCGACCCGCAATACTGGAAACACATAGGTCTCTACGCCTACCGCAAAACTACCTTAGACCGCTTCCCCACCCTACCCCCTAGTGCCCTCGAACAAACTGAGCGCCTCGAACAACTCCGCTTCCTCGAAAACAACATCGACATCTACGTCGAGCCCACTCCCTTCGACACCATAGGTGTCGACACCGAAGAAGACCTCCATCGCGTACAAGCCCTCCTGCTCTAACCCGAGAATCCTTCTGCAACCGTCTCCTAATTCTCCGAAGGCATCTCCAGGTGGTCGACAACAATCGTGTCCACTGGCCCCTTCGTCGACTCTAACTTCAACCCTAGTTGTTCTTGCAGCGCCGTAAAGATGGAAGGCCCCGACTCTGTCATCGATGCGTCCGCAGACGCCGGTGCACCACGATTATCGTCGGGCGACCAATTCAGCGTGATGTCGTATTTGCCCGTTAGCCCCGTATTGTCCGTCACCTGCCTATGCACTTGAAGAGAAAGATTATTCGCCAGGCTCGATATCGGAATCGCCTGCGCCGTCAAAGTGCCGTTTGAGACCCGCATCATTCCGGCATGAGAAACGCCATCCAGCCCTTTAATTCCATTTGCGTAAGTGTCGTTCGGATCGGCATCTTTCAGCTTGAATCCACCCTTCGCAATCACCAGCGAATACATCGCCAGTTCCTTGGTTTCATGGTGTGCCTTCAGCCTGAATCTGTCCGCCAGCATCGCCTGCATCATCTGTCGCCGCTGTGCACTGGCTTCATCGTTGGAGAGCTTCTTCAACGCTGCGAGAGTCTCCTCGTCTATCTTCGCATCGACATCGAATCGCGCGGTGTTCAACTGCCCCGTCACACCGGAGATCTGATCTTCCATCTTCAGGTTGTAGGCATATCGAATCAAATCCTTCACATTAATGCCCCCGGCAGAATATCTGTCTGCTCCCATCTGGATGCGCATCATGATCCTGTCGCCATCCGGCTTGTTTGGCTTGATTGAAACCGCATCGAACTCGAGCGTCTTCCCTCCACCAACACCACTCTGCCCCAACATTGGCACCCCAAAGACGATCCATCCTGTTGCCAGCAACAACCCTCTCTTCAAAACACATTGACTCGTCATTCAGACAGTCCTCCCTCAAAACGACACATACCAAATTCGACCTTCGGTCGCCCGGATTCAAAGCGTTTCCGGATAGACGCCTCAACTCCCAATTGCTCACCACCCCAAACAATTATTTTTGATCGCCGATTCTAGCTTTTGTCGCGCTATCGACGCGGCAGCGCCGCCAGGCAGCCTCTCTAAACGGGCGAAAACGTAATATTCAACTCAGAAGGAGTCGCCACCACCATAACCTCCTCCAACGACCTCACCACCCAATCTGCAGCCCGAAGCTCCTCCGCTGGCTCCGTACCTAACACCGCCATCACCCGACACCCTGCTGCTCTTCCCGAGCCCACGCCCGAGGGCGCATCCTCCACCACCACACACTCACCGGGCAAAAACCCAAGCAACGCTGCCCCCTTCCGATACGGTTCCGGATCAGGTTTACCCCGCTCCACCATCTCCCCGCTGATAGTCCGCTCGGGAACCGGCAACCCCGCCGCCGCCAGCCGCGCCAGTAATAATCGTCGCGTAGCCGATGTCACAATAGCCCACCGCTCCAGCGGCAGGCCTTCCAAAAGCTTCTTCACCCCCGGCAATACCCGCAGATCGGCAACATCCGCAACTTCAAGATCTTCAATTAACCGCAAACCCTCATTTGCATCGATATCCGGCCTCAATAACCTCACAATATCAATTGCCCGCCGCCCATGCGGCACCTCAAGCGTCTCCGCATTCCCAATTCCATACTGAGCCGCCCACCTACGCCAACTCCGCTCGGCCGACCCAATGGAACTCACCAGCACCCCATCCATGTCGAACAAAATCCCCTGCGCCTTAACCGATACCAACCCACTCAATCGGCACTCCCCTGCAATACAAACCTCTGTGCTGCCTCCAACACCCAAGCCACAGACTCCACCGAACAGCTCTCGCAATACACCCGCAATAGGGGTTCTGTCCCAGAAGCCCTCAGCAGCAACCACGTCTCAGCTGCATTCTTCTTCCCCGCGCAATCCGGATTCTCCAGAAAAAATTTGATCCCATCCAATGTCTCGGCCCGAAGCACCTTCATCCCGGCAATCTCTTTGACCCCGGCCTTAGCCCGGGCAATCGCGCCCAGCTTAACCGATTCTTCGATATGCATATCGACGCGCCCATACTGGTGCTCGCCAAACTCCTCCTGCAGCGCCGCCACCAGTTGCCCCAGCGTCTTCTTCTCATCGGCCATCATGTTCGCCAACAACAGAGAATTCAGCAACCCATCGCGCTCTGGCAAATGTCTGCTGATCCCCACCCCCCCCGACTCCTCACCACCACTCAGAATCTCCCGCTCCAGCATCAGATCCACCACGTACTTGAACCCTATCCCATGCTCATGCAGCTTCCGGCCATACTTCGCCGCAATCCGATCGATCATCTTCGTAGTATTGAATGCCCGCGTCACATCTCCCGGCCACTTCTTCCGCTCCAGCAGCCACCACATCAGCAGGCTCAAAATCTTATGCGCATCGACAACATTCCCATGCTCATCCACCGCGCCAATCCGGTCTGCATCACCATCTGTAATCAGTCCCGCATCACACTTCTCGGCTACCACCGCGACCTGCGTAGCCTTGATATGGGGCAGAATCGGCTCCGGATTGATCCCCGGAAACGCCGGATTGATCTCACTCCGAATCTCCACAAAAGGAATCCCAGCTCTGCCAAAGATCCCCGCAATCACGCCGCGCCCCGCGCCATACATGCAGTCAATCAGGAACCGGTAACCGGACCCTTGAATCGCCTTCAGATCGACAAACCGCTCAAGCGCATCAATGTAATCCGGATTGAAATCTACCGGCTCAATCGCGGCGGGCGCCGATGCCCTTGCCAACGATTTGCCCAGATAACTCTCAATCGCGGTCATAATCGAAGGCTTGCCGGACCCGCCATAGCTCGCCTTGTACTTCACGCCGTTCCACTCAGCCGGGTTATGGCTCGAAGTAATCATCACCCCACCCGCAGCCTTCCGTTCCCGCACAGCAAACGACAACGCCGGTGTAGGCGTAATCTCCGCCGCCAGAGCCACCGGAATCCCCGCGCCGCTCAATTCCTTAGCCACCACCTTCGCAAACGACTGCGACCCAAATCGCGTATCATAAGCAATGCACACGCCCGCAGCCGGATTCTCATCCGCCAGAACATAGTTCGCAATCGCCGCCGCGGCTACCCGCACATTTGCATAGGTAAAATCGTCCGCGATAATCCCGCGCCAGCCATCCGTGCCGAACTTCACCACTGTCGTCTCAGCCATATCTTCTTCTTTAGATCAGATCTTCCCGTCCCGCACGTTTCAATTCAGCAACCACCTTGCCGACATCCTGCGATCGGTCGCGAGTCGTAATCAGCAGAGCATCCTTCGTCTGCACCACCACCAGATCACTCACACCGACCAGTGCAATCACCTTCCCCGGAGCATGCACATAGTTTCCCGTCGAGTCGATTGAGATGCAAAGCGGATCCTCGCCTTCAAACACGTTCGCAACCGAAATTCGGTCCGGCGGGCAGTCCGCAACATGCTCATGCAGAGCCGACCACGACCCAAGATCGTTCCACTCAAAATCCCCCGGCAGGCAATAGATCTCCGCCTCCCCCTCGCCCTTCGCCGAACGCGGCTCCAGTACCGCATAATCGATGCTGATGTTCTCGCACAGAGGATAAACCTCAGCAAATACGCGCTCAAACTCAGCCGTACCATACGCAGCTGCAATCTTTTCCAGCAGGGGAGCCATCGCCGGCGAGTACTCGCGTATGCAGTTTGCCAGCGTCCGCGCGCTCCAAAGAAAAATCCCGCCATTCCACGCATAGTTACCTGACGCCACAAACTGCTCTGCAATCGTGGCATTAGGCTTCTCTGTAAATCGCTTCACTCGCCGAACCACCATTGGACCGGTTGCAGTGACCAGCGTCTTTACCTTTTCACCCTGCTCGATATACCCGTAACCGGTCTCGGCCCGCGTAGGTGGAACACCCAGCACAACAATCTTGTCTCCACTCGCCGCAATCGAGATCCCTGCGCGAACAACGTCCGCAAATCGCGTGCCATTCTTCACCACATGGTCCGAAGGGAAGATACCGATCACCGTCTCCGGCTCACGCTTCTCAAGCAAAAATGCCGCCAGAGCGCATGCCGGAGCCGTATTCCGCGCCACTGGTTCACTCAAAATACGTTCGCGACGCACCTCTGGCAGTTGTTCTGCAATCACCTCATCCAGCAGATCGTTTGTGATGATCCAAACATCATCTGGCTCTGCGACTGAAGCCAGCCGCGCGACCGTCTGCTGAATCATCGTCCGGTCCCCATCCAGAGCCAGAACCTGCTTCGCCCGCGCCCTCCGGCTCCGAGGCCAGAACCGTGTACCACTTCCACCCGCAAGAATCACAGGGGCAAACCGCTGCCCCGCTTGATCGCCCTCAATCGGCATAGTTCTCCATCTCAAACTGAAGGGCCGCACCTTGATGCGGCCCCTTCGATCCATCTGCAACTAAACCAACGTAGCGAGGTAATCCCGCATCCGCTTCACACCTTCATCCACAACATCATGCGAAACTGCATACGACAACCGGATATGCTCCGCCGTTCCGAACGCCTCGCCTGGCACGACAACCACATGCGCTTCGCTCAGCAGCTTCGCCGCAAGATCAGTCGCCGACTTAATCCCGCCCTTGCCGATAAACCGACTCACATTCGGATACACATAAAATGCACCCTGGGGCACTGTGCATGTCAGCCCGGGAATCGTCTTGAACCCATCCAGAATCTGATCCCGCAGTTTGATGTAGTCAGCCCGAAACTCCGCCACGCACTCCTGCGATCCCGTCAGCGCCGCGATCGAAGCCCGCTGCACCATGCTCGCCGTATTCGAAGTACTCTGCGACTGCAGCTTGCTCATCGCCGCAATGACCGCCTTCGGTCCTAGCCCGAAACCTGCTCTCCAGCCCGTCATCGCATAAGTTTTCGACAGCGAACCCAGCACAATAATGTGCTCCTTGCAGTCTGTAAAAGATCCGCCGCTCACAATCTCGCCGGTAAAGTTCAAATACACATAGCACTCATCCAATAGCACAAAAATCCCATTTTTATGCGCCAACCGAACGATCGCCTCCAGATCCTCTGGAGCCACTACCGCTCCTGAAGGATTCGACGGCGTGTTCAAAATAATCGCCTTTGTCTTCGGCGTAATCGCCGCTTCAATCATCTTCGGGGTAATCCGGAAATTCTCGGCCTCATCACTCTCTACCAGAACGACCTTGCCCCCAGCGTACTGAATGATGTCCTTGAACGAAACCCAGTAGGGAACCGGAAGAATCACTTCATCGCCATGATCCACCAACACCTGGATGGCATTGAACAGTGCCAACTTGCCGCCAGTCGTAAACACGCATTCATCCGCTGAGTAGTTCGAACCGAAGTCGCAGGCATGCCGATCCACCACAGCCTTCCGCACCTCGGGAACACCCGCAACATTTGTATAGCGAGTAAAGTTCTTCTCAATCGCCTCGATTGCTGCATCCTTGATGTGCCGCGGAGTCGAAAAATGTGGCTCGCCTGCTCCAAAGTCCGACAAGCTTATGCCTTCAGACTTCAGCTTCAGCGCCGCCGCCGTAATCGCCATCGTTGCTGAAACTTCAATCCGCCCGATGCGGTCCGCAAATATCTTTGTTGCCGTTGCTGTGCTCATACCTCTAGTTTGGCAGATTTAGCCAGCGAGATAAAGATCAGTCTTGAGCCTGCCTGCGAATCTTCAGTCAATCCTCACCGAGGCATAAGCCGCCTCCGACCGGGACACCGTAAAGTATCCCTTGCCCGTGTTTTGGCAATAGAACCTCCAATACCCTCCATTCTGCCGAAGCCGATCCATCGCAGTCTGGGCCTGCACCGCAGTCATCGACTGCTTCAGCATCAACGGCTCCTGGGCATTCAGCGGCCGATCGACCCATGCCGCCGTTCCCGGAGTAACGTTGTGAACATACGTAGTTGGTTGTCCCGCCGCCCTCAGCGTCCGCCGAAACTGCACCACCAACACCCCGTTGTCATAATCCATCCTCAGGCTTGTCGAGCCATTGACAATCAGCGGATAAGACTGCCCCCGCGCCAGCACAGGCATCGCCACAGCCAGCATGATTCCCAGCGTAATCAGGGCATTCCGAAGCCTTTTCATAGTCGCCTCCACAACCTAGTTGTGCAGAGAGCCCGTATTTCGTTTCATCAGCCCCGTCTTTCGCTCAACGAGTCCCTCGAAGAAGCTAGACCCGGTTAGGCACCTTTGCCTTCAACCGCTCTACCACGAGCGGAGGCACCAACGCCGAAACATCCCCCCCCAACTGAAAAACTCCCTTAATGAGCCGCGAACTCACATACGTATACTTCTCTGCCGGCATCATGAACAGCGTCTCCAACTCAGGGTCGAGCTTCCGGTTCATCATCGCCATCTGAAACTCATATTCATAGTCGCTGATCGCCCGAATCCCACGCAGGACTGCCTTCGCCCCCTGCTCCCGGGCAAAATCCACGAGCAAGCCATTAAATGTCGTCACCGAAACATTCCCAAATCCGCGCGTCGCCTCGAAGATCATCTCCTCTCGCTCCGGCACGGAAAACAACGGCGTCCCCTTCTCCGAATTCCGCAGAATCGCCACTACCAACTGATCCACAATCTTTGACCCACGCGAAATCAGGTCAAGGTGTCCATTCGTAAGAGGATCGAAAGTTCCCGGATAAATTGCTTTGACGGTATGCATGGCCACAAGAAGCATACCTCTTTCACTCAGGAATCGAATAAATCTATGATTTCCTGTAGTCTTGCTGGAATTTGCGTCGTCTCACCCAATAGGTTGTGCAAGTTCGACCCCGGAGCATGAGCCCCATTCGACCCATGTCATCACCTGCTATCACCTCCGATAATCCCGTGACCGGCCATGCGACAGCAACGCCGCTCGACGACATGGACTCTATCGTCGCAACCTACGAGCAGCGCATCTTCCGCTTCCACCTCGTCTCCATCCGCGACCGCGACCTCGCCCAATCCCTCACGCAAGACACCTTTGTTCGCGCCTGGGCCGCTCGCCATACCTTTCGCGGAGACTGCTCCATCGCCACTTGGCTCATGCGCATCGCCCTCAACCTCATCCGCGACCACACGCGCACCGACCGTTTCCGTTTCTGGAAAAAAGTCTCTGAAACGGCCGTCGACGTATCCGACGTTTCGGCTCACATTCCCCACCGCGACAGCTCCCTTGAATCGCGCCTCATTGCGAGTGAGCAAATGACGCTCGTCTGGGAGAGCGTCGGTCAGCTCTCCGAGCGCCAGCGCAGCGTCTTCCTCCTTCGTTTCCTCGAAGAACTCGAACTCTCCGAAATCGCCGATATCACCGGCCTGCCCATCAGCACCGTCAAAACTCATCTCTACCGCGCTCTCGCGACCATCCGCGCGCGCCATAACGTCACACGCAAGGACTCCCTATGACCTCAATGACTGTCCACCTCACCCATGACCAACTCTGCGACCTTATCCTCGCCGATTGTTCTCCCACGGTCGAAAAGGAATCTCACAGTCTGAGATCCGATCCCGACGTCGTGCGCGCTCATCTCGCCGCCTGCCCCCTCTGCGCCGCCGAACTCACCAGCCTGCGCAACGCCCTCTCCGACTTCCGCGAAGCCTCTACCTCCTTCGCGAGACAGCAATTCGCAGAGAGCTATGCGCAACGCTCCTCCATCGCTCCGCCGCACAGCTTCCTCTCGCAACCTCTCTACTGGGCTGCAGCCGTGGTGGTCTTTGTCGCCGCTCTCTTTCCGCTCACGATGAACCGGCAACGTACACCAACACCCAGTGCGGGAGTAAACATCTCGACGCCAGCACAGACAACTGAGTCCGACGAGGCCCTTCTCTCCGACATCGACCAGAGAGTCTCCGCCGATATCCCTTCTGCCATGGAGCCACTCGCAGATCCCACAGCCACCGCGACCTCGGTATCCACTTCAGCTCAACGGAGCAACTAATCATGCGCCCCATTCACTCTCTTGCTCTGCTCGCAACACTCACTGCTGCCCTGGCAATCGCCCAGCAGCCCGACAGCGGTTCCCCTCCGCCCGGCGCCTCTGGACACAGCCGCATGGATCCTAACCGCGGCCCTTGGGGTGAAGTCCGCCTCGGCCCTCCCGGCATCTGGTGGCACAATCCTGATCTGATCCAGAAGCTGAACCTTACCCCCGACCAGCAGAAGCGCATGGATGACATCCTTCAGCAGAACCGCACGCAGCTCATGGACCTGCGCTCCAGCCTCGAAAAGCAGGAGTCCCAGATGGGCCCCATGCTCTCCGCCGATCAGCCTGACACCAATAAGATCCTCGCGCAGATCGACCACACCGCTCAGGCCCGCGCCGAGCTCGAAAAAGCGCATGCCCGCATGCTCCTCAGCATCCGCACCGTTCTCACCCCTGACCAGTGGTCCAAACTCCAGGCCGCCGAACAGGAAAATCGTCGCACGAGAATGCGTCGCGGTGACGGCCCTGGTGGCCCCCATGGCTCCGATCACCCCTCCGGCCCCCCACCCAGTCCCGGCGGTGAAGGAGTCTAGTAAACCGTAGTTCCCCAAAAACGTTCGAAAGATGTTTTTAGGAACATGAGGGATTTTTCTGTGTCAATTCACGATTTCTGAGTAAGATGGGGCCGCCACCAGCCCGTCGGAAATCAGGAGTCGACCCATCATGCCAAGCGAAACGATCCTTTCGCCTAAATCTGCCAATCCCGCCCCACTCGGCCTCGCAGGTTTCGGCCTCACCACAGTCGTCCTCAGTTGTGTCAACGCTGGAATTCTGGTCCCGGACGCCGCAGCTGTCGTCGTCCCTCTCGCCTTCGCATTCGGTGGGATTGCCCAGGTCATCGCTGGCACACTCGAATTCAAAACCGGTAATACCTTCGGCATGGTCGCCTTCACCTCCTACGGTCTCTTCTGGTGGTGGTTCGCCTTTCTTAAGTGGACAATCGGCGCGGGCTGGCTTAAAGCTCCGCCCTCCGCCTCGGTGGCCGTCACTCTTCTCATGTGGGGCGTCTTTACCTTTCTTCTCTGGATCGTCACCTTCCGCCTTAGCAAAGCTGTGTGGAGCAT
>Ga0210397_10000445_pt1 | contig 27919 bp, 15 predicted proteins | sample IncBWH2OmetaG_FD_160126 | JGI IMG/M metagenome (GOLD analysis project Ga0210397, IMG submission 160126) | Forest soil microbial communities from Barre Woods Harvard Forest LTER site, Petersham, Massachusetts, United States - Inc-BW-H-2-O ...
CAGCCTCGAATCCCTACAACAGTTTGAATTTGACCGGCGGTGGTGATCCCGAGCGCGTGAGCGCTGTCCGGGTAACTGCTAATTACTTTTCCGTGCTCGGCGCCTCTCCCGAGTTAGGGCGAACTTTCGCGGCCGGTGAAGATCACGAAGGATATAACCATGTCGTGGTTCTGAGCCACCGCTTGTGGGAAAGGAAATTTGGATCGGATCCCAGTCTTGTGGGCAAAGCCATCCGGTTGAACAACGAGCAATACACCGTGATTGGAGTGATGCCGTTCCAGTTCCGCTTGATGTCGTTTCAGGGAGAAGTGTGGATACCGTTGATCTTGAACGAATCTCAGCAGAGCGCGGCGTCCAGGCAGGAACGCGACCTGTATCTGTTCGGCAGGATCAAGCCCGGAGTGACCTTGGAGACAGCGCAGGCGAACGTCAGGACTCTGGGTGCTCTTGTGGCAAAGAATTTCCCGGACACAGATAACGGCTGGGGAGCGAACACACTTTCGCTGCAGGAGTACATGATTCGCGATTTTAATGCCGGGCCCGCCTTTATTCTTTTGCTGTCCGCCGTCGGACTGGTACTGCTTATTGCCTGCGCGAATATTTCGGGGCTTATGCTGGCGCGCGCGACTGGCCGAAGTAAAGAAATGGCCGTGCGCATCGCAATTGGGGCGGGAAGAACCCGCCTGGTGCGCCAGTTGATGACGGAAGCTCTGCTCATCGCCGCGCTGGGCGCTGGCGCTGGTCTCGCTCTTACGCTTGCGGGCGAGCGTTTGATGCAAGCCGCATTGTCTTTCAACGACGCAGTCAAGCTGCTCGAGCTCAAGATCGACTGGCGAGTGGTGAGTTTCACTACGGCAATCGCGCTGTTCTCGGCCGTTCTCTTCGGTCTCGCTCCCGCGCTAAAAGCCATGTCGGTAGAAATATTTGCGACGCTGAAAAATGAAAGCGCAACGGTTGCCTCGAACAAAAAGAAGAACCGTTTGCGCAGCGTTCTGGTCGCCGGTGAGGTGGCCCTTGCTGTCGTGCTATTGAGCGGAGCCGGTATCCTTATTCAAGGAATTGTTGAGGGGATGCGGAGAAACATGGGATTCGATCCTCAGCGGATCCTGACGGCACAAATTACTCTCCCCGAATCTCGCTATAAGAAGGCTTCCGCACAAATCCAGTTTTACCGTGAACTCGTCAGCCGTCTTTCCTCAATCCCTGGCGCCAAATCCGCTGCCATCACTTCGGTTCTGCCGGGCGCCGGACCCGAAGAAATTCCTTTTCGCCTTCGCGGACAGGAGAATCTGCCTGCAGGCGAACTGGCGCACGCACGCTATTGCGTGGTGAGCACGCACTACTTCGAGGCTAGCGGGACGACGATCATCGCCGGACGTGATTTTTCCGCGAGCGATGACGCGCATGCTCCGTTGGTGGCGCTGGTGAGCCAAAAACTCGCGGAGCAGTTCTTCCCGCACGGAGACGCCCTCGGAAGCCAGATTCGCATTGATTCGGCGGATGCCGCTACAAACCCATGGCGCGCCATTGTTGGCATCGTCCAGAACGTGAAAGGCTGGCCGCTTCGCTCCATTGATGATCCGGAGATTTACGAGCCTTTCGAGCAGCATCCGATGGCCGAGGCCGCCGTTATGGTGCGCGGGATCAGCGACGCGAACTCGCTGGCCCCTGGTTTGCGGGAAGCAGTTTGGTCGATTGATCGCGACCAGCCGATCGGCGAACTGATGAGCCTTCCAGAGATCCTCGCCAACGAAGTGGCCGGCGACAAGATTATGGGAAAGCTGATGGGGACCTTTGCCGTTTTGGCACTGGCGCTCTCCGGCATCGGGATTTATGGCCTAGTCGCCTACACCGTGGGACAACGCAGGCAGGAGATCGGCATCCGCGTGGCGCTCGGTGCTGGAAAACAAAGCATTCTGCGCCTCGTGATTACGGATGGGCTGAAGCTCGCACTGATCGGCGTGGCTGTCGGACTAACTTGCGCGTTACCTCTTCCAAAAGCATTCGGCAGCCTTTTTCAGGATTATCACATTTCTGGCGGAAGGATTCTTTTATCGGTCCCGATTTTGATCACCGGCGTCGCCATGCTCGCTTGCTACCTTCCGGCTCGTCGGGCATCGCGTGTCGATCCGCTCGTGGCTTTGCGATACGAATAGCCGCAACGATCTGGTGCTGAAGTTTGGAGAGTAGCTCGGAAATTTTGGAGGAGCTGTTTAGCGATGAGATGGCTGCGCGCTTTGTTCGTCCGGCTTGGGGGACTCTTCCACAAAGAACCCCGCGAGCGCGAGCTTGCCGAGGAGATGGAAAGCCATCTTCAGCTGCACATAGAGGACAACGTGCGCGCAGGAATGTCTTCGGCTGACGCTCGGCGGGAGGCCATTATGAAACTTGGCGGTGTGGAACAAACCAAGGAAAGCTACCGCGAGCGCCGCGGCCTGCCTATTCTGGAAACGACATTACAAGACTGTCGCTACGCCTTCCGCTTACTTCGCAAGAATCCAGGCTTCACTATCGTCGCCGTCTTAACGCTCGCACTCGGAATTGGGGGCAACACCGCTGTATTCAGCGTGATGAACAGCGTCCTTCTTCGCAGCCTTCCACTGCCGCATCCCGAACAATTGGTTTACTTAGTGCTTCCGAATGGCAAGCCTGACGGCGCAATGAACACGGGCGACGATAGCACGTCATTTTCGGAACCGGTCTTCGAGCAACTGCGCACGGATCACGCTGCCTTTTCCGATTTGATGGCTTACATCCCGCTGGCGATCGGCAAAACGGCGGTCCGCATCGGACAGGACCCTGAAGAAGCAGAAGCGGACGAAGTAAGCGGCAATTTTTTCTCGGGCCTCGGCGCTTCCTTTGTGCGCGGTCGTGGCTTCACGTTTGAGGATGAGACTGCGCACGCCCCAGTCGCCGTGCTCAGCTATTCTTATTGGACTGTCCGCTTCGGGCGCAGCCCCTCCGCCATCGGCCAAACGATTTACGTGAAAGGAGTGCCGTTTACAATCGTCGGGGTGAGCGGACAAGGCTTCTATGGCGTCGAGCCCGGCCTTTCCACGGATCTGTGGATCCCATTGCAGAATCGGCCTGAATTGAATGCGTGGGGTGAGCCGCCATCAGAAGACAGCACGCTCTACGGTTCGCCCAAATGGTGGTGTATACGGCTGATTGGGCGGCTGCAGCCTCACGTTACATCGCAGCAAGCGATCGCGATGCTCGATCCTGCTTTTCAAAGCTCTGCGCTGATCGGCCTTGGCACAGTCGATCCGAAGACGCCCAAACCCACTCTGGCCCTGGCGTCCACGGAAGGTATTCAAGGTATCCGTGACGATTACGCTCAGCCCATCGAAATTCTGATGACCATGGTGGGATTGGTTTTGGTCATTGCCTGTGCCAATGTCGCCATGCTTCTCGTCGCCCGGAATTCCGCCCGCCAACGAGAATTTTCCTTGCGGCTGGCACTTGGGGCGGGCCCTAGCCGCCTGTTGCGGCAGTTGCTGGCAGAAAGCCTGTTGCTGGTGGCGGTTGGCGCGGCGCTAGGCTGGATTTTTGCGACGGCCGCCAGTAGCGCTCTTGCCGCGTGGTCGAGTTTGGAAGTTTCCTTCACGCTGGATTCACGCGTTTTGGTTTTTACGCTCGCGATTTCGTTGGCGTGTGCCGTGGTATTCGGTCTTGCCCCACTTCGTAGTGCTCTCCGTGTCTCCGAAGGGCCGGGTCTTAAGACCTCGAACGCGGCGGCGCACCGCAACAAGAAATCCTCCTGGACCGGAAAACTGGTTGTCGCTTCCCAAATGACTCTCTGTGTCATTCTGCTGGTCGGCGCGGGCTTACTCGTTCGTTCGCTTCGCAATTACGAGATCTTGCCGCTCGGCCTGCGTACCGATGGACTGCTGGTTTTCGGCACCAGCCCGCTTTCGGCACACTCCGACGACGAAAAAACGCATTTCTATCAAAGACTCCTTGAACGCCTGCGGGTTGTGCCCGGAGTGGAATCCGCGACAGTAATGGCCAACCGTCTCGGCTCCGGCTGGAGCAACAACGGAATCTTTGCGATCGATGGCGTGACACCGAGAGGGAGTTTTGAAGAGATAGGAATGCGCGCAAATGACGTCGGGTCTGACTATCTACACACTCTGGGAGTTCCTATCCTGCAAGGCCGCGATATTGCGGATGCTGACACGCGCCAGGCGCCCAAGGTTGCCGTCGTCAATCAAACGTTTGTCAGGCGGTTTTTTCCGAACGGCGCAGTTCTGGGCCATATGGTGGGCGGTACCAAACCTGAAAGTCAGTTTACGATCGTCGGTGTAGCCGCGGACAGCAAATATACAACCGTCGCCGAAAAGCCGAGGCCGATGGTTTACTTTCCTTTCAGCCAGCGCGGATCAGTCTCCGATATGCATGTCGAGCTGCGCACCGCGGGAAATCCCGAGGCGCTTATACCTGGCATCCGCGTCGTCCTCCGCGACATGGATCCAAACCTTCCCTTGCAAAAGCCTATGACGCAGCGCGCGCAATTCGATGAAAGCTTTTGGCAGGCGCGTCTTTTCGCGCGGCTTGCGATGTTCTTCGGTTTGATCGCAGCGTTTCTCGTCGCCACGGGCCTCTACGGCACGCTCGCATATCGGGTCAGCCGCCGCACTTCCGAAATTGGCGTGCGCATGGCTCTGGGGGCGCAGCGTTTGCAGGTCCTCTGGATGGTTTTGCGCGAAAGTTTGCTGATCAGCGTCGCTGGTGTCGCCGTCGGCGTCCCGCTGGCCATCGCTGGCGCGCAACTCATGCGCTCGATGCTTTTCGGCGTCATGCCAGAAGACTCGATCTCCTATCTCGCAGCGCTATTAGGAGTGACACTGGTCGCGCTCGTCGCCAGCGTCATCCCTGCGCGGCGCGCCGCTTCCGTCGATCCAATCGTCGCGTTGCGCCATGAATGATTGGATGAAATGAGACAGATCTCTCAAGTTTGGCAATTAGTTCGATGTAACCTAGATCGGCCCTACTTTGATCGACCCAATCTGGATCGAAAGGCTCAATCTTGAGACGCATTCGCGCATGGTTCTTCCGCATCGCTGGCATCTTCCGCGAAGAAAGTCGCGACCGCGAACTCGCCGCCGAAATGGAGAGCCATCTCCAGTTGCACATCGAAGACAATCTGCGCGCTGGCATGAGCGCAGAAGAGGCGCGCCGCCAGGCACTGATCAGGCTCGGCGGCATCGAGCAAACTAAAGAAGCGTGTCGAGAACGAAGGGGGTTGCCGATGCTCGAAACATTCCTCCAGGATCTCCGCTTCGCCGCACGCATGCTGCGCAAGAACCTGGGCATCACAGTCATCGTCGTGCTCACTCTCGCCCTCGGCGTTGGCGCAAATACCGCGATCTTCGGCCTGGTGAATGGCCTCTTGCTGCAGCGTCTGCCGGTGCCCGCCGCCGAACAAATCGCAGCTCTGGTGATTCAGTCTGGTGATTCCTCTCTTGGGGCGCTCGGTTTTTCCTATCCGCAATTCGTGGAATTCCGGGAGCAAACCGCGCCATTCTGCGAAGTCTTCGGCCAAGCTCTTGGCCGCGTCAATCTCACCGCCGACGCGCATACCGATTTGCTCGCGGTCAGCGGCGTTAGCCGCAACTATTTCTCGACCCTCGGATTGAGACCCGCTCTCGGCCGCCTCATCCTTCCAGGCGAAGGCGAGCATCCGGGCGAGCCGGCGATTGTCGTTCTCGGCTACTCTTTCTGGCAAAAAAGATTCGGCGGCGACCCGGGTGTGATCGGCAAGCAGGTTCGCGTCGAAGGCAAGCCAGCAACGATTGTCGGCGTCGCGCCCAAGGAATTTCGGGGACAGTTCGCTGGTATTGAACTGGATGCCTACCTGCCGCTCAGCACGGGATTTCCTGATGCATCGCACGGCAGTTTCTGGAGTAACCGCGATCAACACAGCATGCTCTCCCTCGGCAGGCTCAAGACCGGCGTGACACTCGCGCAGGCACAAACGCGCTTCGACGTGATCTCGCAACGCTTGGCTATGCAATATCCAGCGAGCGACAAAGGCATCAGCGTACGTGTCATGGACGAGCGGCTCGCGAGGCCAATTCCCTACGCCAACGGTGCGTTTATTATGTTTTCGGCAGTATTTCTAATCCTTGGCGCCCTCGTTCTGTTGATCGCCTGTACAAACATCGCAAACATTCTTATGGCGCGCGCCTCCGTCCGCCAAAGGGAAATGGCTATTCGCGCAGCTCTGGGCGGCGCACGGTCCCGTCTCGTCCGGCAAATGCTCACGGAAACAATTCTCATCGCTTTGTTTGGCGGTTTTGCAGGTGTGCTTCTCGGCGCATGGCTAAGCCGGCTCATGAGAGTTATCCATCTCTCGGGTTTTCCCATTCAACTAGGCTTCGGTTTCGATTGGAGAGTTTTTGCATACGCCCTGGCAGCGGTTCTCTTCACGGCTGTTTTCGCAGGACTGTCGCCGGCTCTTCGCGCCACACGCGCCGATGTCAACACGGTTTTGCATCGAGGCGGCCGCACAGATGCTGTAGGCTCTGCCCGTCACAAAGTTCGGGGCGATCTGATGGCCGCGCAAGTCGCCGGCTCCTTGACCCTGTTGATCGTCGCCGGGCTTTTCGTCCGCAGCCTTCAAGCGGTAGAACGGATGGACCTGGGCTTTGACCCGAATCACCTTCTCAACGTTCGTCTTGATCCATCGCTCAACAACCACAGCGAAACAGAGACAAATGAGTTCTATCGCTCCCTCGAAGCAAGAATCCGCTCGCTCCCGGCCGTGCAATCGGCGAGCCTTGCCTCATCTGTGCCTGTCGAATATGCGGACGGCAAACAGTCCGTTTATATTGAAGGAAGGCCGGTGCTAGCGGGGCAGCGGGCGCCCGGGGTCCTGTTCAATAATGTCGATCCAGCTTATTTCGAGACGCTTCGAGCGCCCATTCTCTCCGGTCGTGCCTTCCGCGATGCGGATGACCAATCTTCACAGCGCGTCTCCATTGTCAACGAAACCATGGCCCGCCATTTCTGGCCCGGCCAAAGTCCCATTGGCAAACGCTTTAGCTTGGTGAGTGATGCCGGGCCTTTTATCGAAATCGTTGGCATTGCACGCAACGGCAAATACCGCAATGTCACCGAAGATCCCCAACCTTACCTTTATCTTCCTCTCGCGCAGAACTTCACAGCGGAGCGCGTTTTGCAAATACGTTCTTCAATGCCGCCGGAGTCGCTTATCGCCGAAGTCCAGCGCGAGATTCTCGCCCTCGATCGCAATGCCGTCATCGAGGACATACAGACCATGAAGCAATCTCTCAATGGCGCGCTGGGATATTTCATCTATCGCCTCGGAGCATCGCTCGCGGCGGCCATGGGTTTGTTGGGCTTGCTGTTGGCCGTCGTAGGCGTGTATGGGGTTGTTTCCTACGCCGCAACGCAACGAACGCAAGAGCTTGGGATCCGAATGGCTCTCGGCGCATCACCGCACCAGATTCTCGTGTTGCTTCTCAAACAAGGCACGCGACTGGTTATCGCAGGATTGCTCTTCGGGCTTGTCGGAGCCTGGGCACTGACGCGCGCGATGACCCACATGCTAGTCGGCGTAAGCCCAAGCGATCCGCTCACTTATCTATCCGTCGCGGCGTTGCTTTCTTTCATCACGCTGCTCGCGTGCTGGATTCCCGCCCGCCGCGCTATGCGGGTCGATCCGATGGTGGCGCTGCGCTATGAGTAACTCATCTGCCTAGCTTCCCTTCCCTCGTTCCATCTGTTCCCGGAAATATCCCTTGACGGCAAAACCTCATTACACTATTTTGCTCTAGGCCTTGATGGACATAGCCTGGAACCGGGAGTAAATCGTGAAAAAGTCTGAACAACGTGACCTCTTTCCCGGTGCGCTTGAAATGATGATTCTCCGAACCCTCAAGCGCCAGCCCCTGCATGGCTACGCGCTCGTTCAGCACATCAAGAGAACCTCCAACGATCTCCTTCAAATCGAGGAAGGCTCGCTCTATCCCGCTCTCCAGCGCCTCCTTAAGGAGGAACTGGTCAAAGCCGAATGGGGCATCTCCTCCACAAATCGCCGTGTCCGAATCTACAAACTGACAGCCGCGGGTTTAAAGCATCTCGAACACGAAGTATCGCGCTTTGAAAAAATGCTCGAAGGAATTACACGCGTCTTGGCGCCAGGTGAACTATGACTTGGTTCAAGCAGCTCTTCTCGCGCCGCCGTCTTTACAACGATCTTTCGGGAGAGATTCAAGAGCACCTCGAAGAAAAGATCGATGATCTCGTCGCCGGGGGCATGTCCAGAAGAGAAGCGACCGCATCCGCTCGCCGCGCGTTTGGAAATCTCACGCTCATAGAACACAACAGCCGCGAAGTCTGGCAGTGGCCTTCCATCGAAAGCGTTTTCGCCGATGTTCGCTACGCCCTGCGCATGCTGCGCAAGACTCCGGGATTCACGCTGATCGCGGTCACGATCCTCGCGCTCGGGATCGGATCCAACACGGCAGTTTTCTCTCTCATTGACGCTCTGCTGCTCCGAAGTCTCGCCGTGCCTGGGCCTCAAGAGCTGGTCAAAATTTCTTTTGGCCCTCCCGGAAAGCCAGGGCCACTCTCCGGTCCCATGTTCGACCGTCTCCGCGAGCGGCAGAGCAGCTTCACGGATCTGTTCGCCTGGACGAATTCGCCAATGGTGTTGACCGAAAATGGCGTGTCGGAGGCAATTCAGGCCGCGCATGTGACAGGCTCTGCATTTCCGACATTAATGCTCAGGCCGCGTCTCGGCCGCTTGCTCGAATGGCAAGACGACGAAGCCGTCGGTGCCAACGGGTTTGCCGCAGTCATCAGTGAAGCCTTTTGGCTGGAGCATTTTCGCGGGGATCCCGACGTTATGGGCCGGACCATAATCATCGACGGTGCCCCTGCGACAATCGTCGGAGTAATGCCTCGCTCATTCAACGGGATCACTGTGGATTACGCGCCGCAGGTCGTCCTGCCGTTCGCCTTTGACATAGCTTTACACGGAGAAGCGTCTGGCCGCTTCCAGCCTGATTGGAGATGGCTTTTTACCATGGGGCGCCTCAGACCCGGGGTGAGCATCACGCAGGCGCAAGCAAATCTGGCGGCGATTGCGGGTGATGCCTTGAGGGAAGCGCTCCCGATGAATTATCAGAGTCTAGATGATCTCCGCAATGGCGCGCTTTCCCTCTCGGCCGGCCGCACAGGCGATTCACCGCTAGGAGAGGCTTACGGCCGTGCACTCTGGACATTGCAGGCGCTGGTTGGGTTGTTGCTGATCATTTGCTGTGCAAACCTGGCGAGCCTTCAATTGTCTCGCTCGCTGACCCGCCAGCATGAGCTCGTTGTACGCAGTGCGCTCGGCGCAGGCCGGCTGAGGCTGATTCGCCAACTGGTTATCGAAAGCGCGATGCTGGCGGTTGCGGGCGCCGTCGCAGGCATCATGTTGTCGCAGTGGATGAGTTCCCTGCTCGTTCGCTACGTCGAACAGTCGGACTTTCCCGTCTTCCTCGATCTGCGCCCCAATGCCGCCATCTTCGCTTGGACGATCGGCCTTGCGGCGCTCACGGTGATTCTTGCTGGAGTCTTGCCAGCGCTCAACATGACGCGCTTTGACACGGAAGCGATGCTGCGGTCCGGAAAGCAGCGTGGTCTGTCTGGAAAGAAGAACCGGCTAGCGGCACGCCTTCTGCCTTTGCAGGCGGCGCTCTCTCTTTTGCTCGTGTCGGTTGCGTTGCTCTTTGCGTTCAGCACCGGAAAGCTCTTACGCATGGACCCGGGCTTTCGGGTGAAAGGGGTAACCCTTTTTTCGGTTAACTTCGAGCAACGCCCCGAAAAAGGAGAAGCCCGGCTCGAGCTGTATCGCAAAATGGTGGACGCGATCCGGCGCTCTCCCGGTGTAGAAGCCGCGAGCGTCCTTGCGGTTCGGCCGCTTGGCGAGGATGAGACTGATCAAAGCGCAGCTCCTGTCGAGGGAAACGGCCCAGAGGAAAAGCATCTGTTCCAGAACATTGTATGGCCCGATTACTTCGCTACGGCAGGGACGCGCCTCATTGCCGGCCGCGAACTCTCACCGTTCGACCGCACCGGCCAGCCTCCGGTGTGCATCGTGAATCAGACGGCAGCAAACTTCTTCTTCCCGCAGCAGATCGCGCTGGGCAAGCATATACGTTCAACGATGTCCGAAACGACGCGCCCCCCGACCTGCGAAATTGTCGGCGTCGTAGCGGACGCGAAGTATAACTCTCTTCGACAGCTCGCACCGCCAACAATCTACTATTCCTACGAACAGGTGTTATCCACTCAGTTTGACCTTGGTTTTATCACGCGAAGCCGGGACACTTCCGCTGCGGTCGCGGCATTCAAAGACGCACTGCTTCGCTTCGCACCAGACACTCCGCTTCTGCCGGCCGTTACCATGCAACGCCAGTTGGAAGATTCCGTCGGGCGCGAGCGACTGCTGGCGGTGATGTCGTTGTTCCTCGGAGGTTTGGCGTTGTTGCTTACGTCCATCGGGCTTTATGGCTTGGAGACTCAGCGCGTGACACAGCGCACCGCGGAGATCGGACTGCGCATGGCACTAGGTGCGCAGAGGCGCGATGTGTTGTGGTCCGTTCTTCGCGAGGCGGGAAAGTTTTTTGTCGTGGGCGTGCCGATCGGGCTCGCGCTGACGGCGATCGCTTCACGTTTTATTGGCAGCCAGCTCTACGAAGTCGCGCCCCTCGATCCACGAATTCACGGGGGAACCGTTCTAGCCATGCTTGTCGTAGGATTTCTCGCCGCGTACCTGCCCGCTCGCCGCGCCACGCGCGTCGAGCCGATGGTTGCGCTGCGGTATGAGTGAAAGCTCTGTACAAATTCTCGGGTGTATTACGCGCGTCTTAGCCCGGAGGAAATCATGAATTGGTTCAAACAACTTTTTTCGCGCCGCCGCAACTACAACGATCTCTCCGACGAGATGCAGCAACATCTCGAAGAGAAAATCGAAGAACTGGTCGCCGCCGGCATGCCCCAAAAAGAGGCCGCCGCCGCCCGCCGCGAATTCGGAAATATGAGCTTACTCGAAGAAGATAGCCGCGACGTTTGGCGGTGGCTGTCGTTCGAGAATTTTCTCGCCGATGTGCGCTACGGATTGCGAATGTTGCGCCACAATCCCGTGTTCACCACGGTCGGCTTATTGACGATCGCCATTGGAATTGGGGCCAACGCGGCCGTCTTTAGTGTTGTGAACAGCGTACTGCTGAAACCGCTCCATTATCCGAAGGCGGAAGAACTCGTGTCGCTGCACCAGATCGCTCCGGGCGCGGCGGGACTGGCCGATTTCGAAAACGGGCTGCTGCTTTCGCCTTCGATGTACTTCACGTACTCCGAGCATAATCGGACATTTCAATCGATGGGCGTGTGGGTGACAGACACGGCGAATGTAACCGGTCTGGCCGAGCCGGAACAAGTGCGCCTCACCGCTGTGAGCGATGGCGTGCTTCAGGCGCTTGACGTTGCGCCAGCAGCGGGGCGGTGGCTCTCCCAGATTGACCAGGTTCCGCGCGGGCCGGACCGAGTGATGCTGAGCTACGGATATTGGCAGCGGCAGTTCGGCGGAGAGCGCAGCGTGATTGGGCGAAACCTAATGATCGATTCTCGGCCGCGGGAAATTGTCGGCGTAATGCCGCAAGGGTTTCGATTCGTCGATACGGACTTTGACGTAATTGTGCCGCTGGCGTTCGACCGCGGGAAGCTAATCCTGGCAGGCTTTGGATATCACGGAATCGCTCGGCTCAAGCCCGGCGCGACGATTGCAGAAGCGAACGCGGACATAACGCGCATGCTGCCGATCTGGATGGATTCCTGGACAAACGGGAAGGGGTCAAACCCTCATTTTTACGAGACGTGGAAAATTACGCCGGTGATTCGGCCGCTGAAGCAGGAAGTAGTCGGGAACGTGAGCGAAGTGCTGTGGGTGGTGATGGGGACGATTGCGCTGGTGATGTTGATCGCATGCGCGAACGTGACGAATTTGATGCTGGTGCGCGTAGAGGCGCGACAGCAGGAACTGGCGGTTCGCGCCGCGCTCGGCGCAGGCCGGGGACGCATCGTGCGGGGACTTCTCGTCGAAAGTGTGATGCTGGGACTGATCGGCGGAGTGATTGGCGTTGCGCTGGCTTATGGAGGGGTACGGTTCCTCGCAGTGGCTGGCCCGGCAAATTTGCCCCGATTGAGCGAGATTTCGATAGACACGCGGACTCTGGGGTTCACTTTCGTAATCTCGGTGGTGTCGGGTCTGCTATTTGGACTGGTTCCAGCGCTTAAATACGCGGGGCCGCGAACTTCGTTGGAGTTGCGCAGCGCGGGGCGGACGAGCAGCGCGAGCCGCGAGCGGCACCGCGTGCGCAATTTCCTGGTCATAGGCCAAGTAGCAATGGCGCTCGTGCTGCTGGTGAGTGCGGGCTTGATGATTCGCACTTTCCAGGCGCTGCGAACGGTTGATCCCGGTTTTACGGATGCGCGGCATTTGCAGGTAATTAGAATCTCGATTCCGAATTTGCTGATCCCCGAAGCCGAGCGTGTCGCGCGAACACAGAACGAAATTCTCGATAAATTGTCGGCGGTTCCTGGAGTGAATTCTGCCGGTTTTGTGAGCGAGATGCCAATGGAGGGACTCGATTCGGGCTGGGACTGCATCTTTGCTCAGGACAAGACCTATCCCGACGACGTGATGCCCCCGTTGCGATTGTACAAGTATATTTCTCCCGGCTTTTTGCGCACCGCGGGGACGCGTTTGATTGCCGGGCGGGAGTTCACCTGGGATGAGGTGTACGGCCTTCGCCCTGTCGTGATGATTTCAGAGAATTTGGCGCGCGAGATGTGGGGCACGCCCTCGGCGGCGATTGGCAAACAATTGCGGGAGTTTTCGTCGATGCCATGGCATGAGGTGATCGGCGTGATACAGGACGTTCGTGAGAGAGGCGTGCAAGAAAACGCCCCGCCAATCGTGTATTGGCCGCCAATGATGCAGTATTTATTTGGGGCGAAGACGCCCGAGACGATGCGGACGGAGACGTTCGTGATTCGAAGCGACCGTGCGGGCACCGAAACTTTTCTGAATGAAGTGCGGGAGGCGGTGTGGTCGGTGAATTCGAATTTACCGCTGGCATCGGTACGCACGATGCAAGAAGTCTACGGCAAATCGGTCGCGCGCACTTCTTTCACGCTCGTAATGCTGGGAATCGCGGGCGCAATGGCGATGGCGTTGGGCATCATCGGCATTTACGGCGTTATCTCCTACACCGTGTCTCAACGCAAGCGCGAAATTGGAATTCGTTTGGCGCTTGGGGCGCAGAGCGGAGACGTAGTGGGCATGGTTCTGCGGCAAGGCGCAAAACTGGCGCTCGTAGGCGTGTGTATCGGAGTGGTCGCTGCTCTCGGATTGGCACGGCTGATGACTAGCCTGCTCTTTGGAGTGACAGCCCACGATCCGCTGACATTTTTCGCCGTCGCAGTGCTGCTTATCTTTGTCGGCCTCGTAGCCTGCTACATTCCAGCACGTCGCGCCATGAACGTGGATCCAATGGTTGCCCTGCGCTACGAGTGACCGCGCACCCCGATGAACGCTCACGCCGAATATTCGACGCAGATGTTCGCACCTGCAAGTTTCCTTGCACTGGGTGATTCATGAATTGGTTGAAACAAATCTTCTCGCGCCGCCGCCTCTACAATGACCTCTCCGAAGAGATGCAACAACACCTCGAAGAAAAAATCGAGGAACTCGTCGCCACCGGTTTATCCAAGAAAGAAGCCGCCGCCGCCGCCCGCCGCGCGTTCGGCAATCTGACCCTCATCGAAAACGACAGCCGCCAAGTGTGGCGCTGGCGTTCCGTAGAACAATTCTTCTCCGATGTTCGCTTTGGCCTGCGTGGCCTGAGGAGGAATTCTGGCTTCGCCGCCGTTGCCATTCTTACGTTCGCGGTAGGCATTAGTTCAATAACAGCGATCTATAGCGTGACCTATGCCACCTTGCTCGCACCGCTACCTTATCCGGAGCCAAAGCAGTTGGTCATGGTCTGGCCGACACGGGCGAACAAGCGCGTTTGGGGGGCTTCGGCGGGCGATTTTCTAGATTGGAAGCGGGAGAGTAATGTTTTTCAAGACCTCAACGCGGCGACGGCATCTGGTACGAGCTTCAATTTAGCCACGAGTGCGCGACCGGAACACGTCATCGCCCAGCAGGCCACCCCTGGCTACTACGGAATGATAGGAATCCGTTTCCTCCTCGGTCGCAACTTCTTACCTGACGAAGGTACTCCCGGCAAGGACCACGTCGTCATCCTGACCTACAAGCTTTGGAAGCGCCTGGGCGCGGACAGCGGGATCATCGGCAAGCCATTGCGAATGGACGGTGTGCCTTACACAGTGGTTGGAGTGACATCGCCCGGTCCGCTGGATCGAATCCAGTTTGAGATGATCGTGCCGCTGGTGTTCCGGCCCGACCAGATAAATCACGGGTACCACTGGCTGTTTGTGATGGGGCGCCTAAAACCGCACATAACCATCGCCGAGGCACAGGCGGATATGAGCGTGGTGGCTCTCCGAATCGCCCAGGACAACCCGCAAACCAACGCAAACTGGTGGGTGAGTGTCGAACCCTTGCAGGATGATTTTCTTCCGCCGGCTGTTAAGACCACCCTTTGGCTGCTATTCGGGGCGGTCGGACTCGTCTTGTGCATCGCTTGTGTGAACGTGGCCAATTTGCTGTTGGCCAGGAGCACGGTACGACAAAAAGAAATCGCCGTGCGCGTTTCCCTGGGTGCCAGCCGGCAACGAATCTTTGCACAGTTCTTGACGGAGAGTCTCGTTCTGGCGATCGTGGGCGGCGCTGTCGGTGTCGGCTTGGCTGGAGCGCTGACAAAAGTAATCGTTTCGATGCTGCCCGAGTTTGCGTTGCCCTCAGAAGCAGACGTAAAAATCAGCGCGGCAGTCCTGCTGTTTACGCTGGCGGTTAGCCTCTCCGCAGGTGTGGTGTTCGGGTGCGCTCCGGCGTGGCAGGCTTGCGGTGTGGATCCCAACCGGGCATTGAAAGGAGGGCGCACAGGCGCTGGCCGCCAGCGTTTGCGACAGGCCTTGATAGTGTTGGAATTCGGATTTGCATTGACCTTATTGGCCGGCGCTGGGCTGGCACTCCGCAGCTTTTGGAATCTCGCACGGGTGGATCTTGGTGTTCGAACCGATCACATTCTGACCTTCTCGCTGCCGGTCCCCGACGGCCGGCTCGTGCAACCTGAGCAGATGGTCGCGTTCTACCGCGAGCTCTTGACGAGGATAGAGGCGGCTCCCGGAGTCTCCGCCGTCGCAGCTTCGACCGGGTTGCCCGTGGCCGGAACGCACGAGGGAATCCGATTTTGGATCGCCGGCGCCCCTGCGGTCGATCGCGATTCGCGCCCGGGAGCGGCGTTCCAGGCAGTCACGCCCGGCTACTACCAGGCGTTTGGGATACAGATCGTCAAAGGACGGGAGTTCACTCGAGAAGACTCCGCGGGTGGCGTTCAGGTGGCGGTTGTGAACGAAAACTTTGTGAGGCATTACCTACCAAGAGTCGATCCACTCACACAGCGAATTATCGTCGAGAGCAAGAGAGTCCCTGGAGTCCCGGCGGAGCATCCCTTAGAAGAGTGGCAGATCGTAGGAGTTTTCCGGAATGTGCGGAGTTTCGGCCCGCGCAATGACGGCGTCCCGGAAATAGACGTGCCTTTTTGGCAGAGCCCTTCCCCGCAAGCGGAGCTGGCCGTGCGCACGGTAGGTGATCCGTCGGCAATAACTGCAAGCGTCGCGGACGTGGTCACCTGCATGGAGGCCGATTTGCCCCTGGCCAACGTCAAGACGATGGACCAAATCGTGGACGAGAGCCTTGCGGGAGATCGCTTTTTCGCTGTGCTATACGGAGGTTTTGCTGCGTTGGCTTTGCTGCTCGCGGCAGTCGGAATTTACGGAGTTATGGCCTTTGCCGTGGCACAGCGTACTCACGAGATCGGATTGCGCCTTGCCTTGGGCGCGCGTCGCGATCAGGTTTTGCGCATGATCCTCACCGAGGGAATGAGCTTGGCGCTCCTGGGGCTGGCGTTTGGGCTGCTAGGTGCCATAGCCGTTGGACGTATCTTGAAAGGCATGCTGTACGGCGTCGCGACCCTCGACTTCGGCGTTTTCGCCCTCGTCGCGCTTGCACTCCTCGCTTCGGCGGTATTAGCCTCTTACCTCCCTGCATGGCGGGCATCTCGCGTCGATCCAATGATCGCGCTTCGCTATGAATAATCGATGGGACTCATCCACCGAAACGTAAGAAAAGAACCCGGTGCGATGATGCCTACTGTGGCGGCTTTTTCTTTTTGAAGAGCCCCCCGAGGCTGTTGATGGCATCGGCGGGAACAACGCCCGCGTCCTTTGCGCCAGTGGCGCCAAGACCACCCGCGCAGCCGAGCTGCGACTTCAACATGCCGGCCGCCAGTCCCCCGACATCCGGGATGAATTTCGGATCCGCTGTCGTGCCTTTGATTTGGAAGGGCACGGTTGTGCCGCTCTTGCAGCCACCTCCGCCGCCTGTCGCTTTGCCGAGCATTCCACCAACGCTGGAAACTGGACTGGCAACGTCGCCGAGCGCGCTTGTGAGCGTGGCCGCCATTTTGAAATCAAGATTGTTTTTCGAATCGACCGTGCCTGCACCGGAAAGATTGCCGACCGCAGGAACAACAGCGACGAAATTCTCTGCCTTAAGACCATCGGGAGCCATGCGGAGATTGGTGGTCAGTTTTTGAATGTCCAGATCTTTGCCGCTCTTGATACCCGCGAGCGAAGCAACGCCGCTCATCTTCGAACCGAGATCAAAGCCCGCCAGCTTTCCGTTGAAGAGGCCGACGTCGCCCGTTGTAATTAATTTGCTCAAAGGGCCCGCAAGATTCAGATTCGCGTTGAGCGTGCCTGCTTGAAGTGAAGTTCCCTTTGGAAGAATGATGCCGAGCGCAGGGAGAAAAGCTTCGAGATCTTTCGCAGGCATATCCTTGGCATCGAGCTTTATGTTTACGACCGTAGCTTCCCCCGCGGTTTCATACGTGCCGTTTAGATGCGCGGCGGCGCTGCCGATCTTGAGCGTCGAGGGTTCCAGCACGCCAGCGCTTTTGCGGAGATTGTATTTGGTATCGAAATCGACGGTGACAGGAACGCCAGCGGAGGAGCCACCAGCAATAAAAAGCGCCTTGGAGATTTTTGCGTTGCCTTTGGTTTCCGCTTCCCCATTTTGCGAGGACAGATTGGCGCTGAGATCGAGAAGGCCGCCGAGACCGGCGCTCGAATCGACAAAGCCGGTCGATGCGAGATCGAGAGCGGTTATGTCGAGCTTGGCGTCGATGGGAGTGAGCGAAGCGTCCGTTTGGTCGATGGGCCCGGCGGTTCCGTCGAGCTTGAATTTTCCGCCGGAAGGAAGATCGGCCGTAACGGTGACGGGAAACTTGGACGTCATGGAAAAGTTGGACGCGACGATGTTCACGTGATCGTAGGTGCTGCGCTTTTGGCTGGCGGTGGAACCTACGGTGATGCGGCCGTCGTTGAGCGTGAATTTCTGCACGGAGAAATCGCCGGGCCCAGTGGAAGACGATGCGGCGGGCTTCTGAGCAGACTTGGCAGCAGCCCCGCCGAGAGTGGAATAGTTCCACTGGCCCGCGGGATTGTGCAGAAGATTCACTTCAGGATTCTCGATAGTGATGCCGGTCACGTTGAGGGTCTTGCTGAAGATGAGCGGCATGATTTCGACGCCGACTTTGAGCGACTTGGCGGTGAGGAACGGCGACGAGCTGAACTTGGGGTCGTCGCCGACGGAAAGATTTTGCGCGGAGAGCGATCCGGTGAGCAGGGAAAGACTGAGACCGCCAAGCTGAACCTGGCGGCCAAGCGCTTGCGAGGCCTTTTCTTCAATGGTGGGGCGGAATTTGTCCACGGGGATCAGAAACGGAACGATAACCACAATAAGGAGCAAAACAACCACCACGATAGCGACGATGCGAAGGGTGCGTTTCATGACCATCTCCAATGCGGCAGGGCTGGTGACGGATAGGGAGCGGGGAAATGGTAGCACGGAGCGGCGACAGGTGACACCGCTGGAAACAAAACGCTTGGACTCCTTTCGGGGCAGGGTTGTCTACCAGCGTTCCTTTTTGCACAGCCTGCCGTTGGAAGCAGTTGTTAGGCTACTCGCCGGGATAACGTTCGTTCTCTTTTGCGTAAACGGTACACGTCGCCCAGAGATCGGGTGAATACCGCCGACGATGCCAGCCTAAGGAAGCAAATACTCGTTGGTAGGCGGAGTGCCAGGCGAATCGATTGGCTCTGAGCCATTTAAATCGATTACCAAATTGGGATACGGGGCAGGATGACCAAAAGAATTTATTGGATATCTTTGGCAGGGTCTCGCTCATCTAATCATACAAGAGAACTTGAGCAATGAAGGTGAAGAGGGAGGTTCAAGAACATGAACATTTTCAGATGTGCCGAGGGACTTTTCATACCTCGATTGGCCAAGCGAATTTTGGTTTCCGGCTTGGCGCTAGGTGTGGTGTACGCGAGCGGCGCTCAAAACCTGGCCGCCCAACAAGACGCGCAAACCCCCGTGCAGAGCCAAGACGAACCGCCGGACGGGCAGCAGAGGCCGCAACATGCGCCTCAGACTCCCGAACAATTGCAACAGCTGGTCGCGCCGATTGCGCTTTATCCGGATTCGCTGGTGGCGCAGATTTTGGCAGCGTCCACGTTTCCCGAGCAAATCGTCGAGGCCGACAGATGGGTGCAAGCGCATCCTGACCTGAAAGGGGAAGATCTGGGCCAAGCGGTGGATCAACAACCCTGGGACCCCAGCGTCAAGGCGCTTGCCGCATTTCCGTCCGTGCTTGGAAATATGGACAAGAACCTCACCTGGACGTCCTCGCTGGGCGATGCCTACTATAACCAGCAACAGGATGTAATGGATGCCGTGCAGGTGATGCGCCAGCGAGCCCAGGAAGCGGGCAATCTTAAGTCCACGCCCCAACAGACCGTTTCAACGCAAGACTCCACAGTTGTCATTCAACCTGCTGACCCCAACGTTGTTTACGTCCCCGCCTACAATCCGTGGATAGTTTATGGAGGTCCCATCGGGCCATGGCCTGGCTGGTATCCCTACCCCGGAATCTGGTATGGCGGTCCTTATCTTTCGTTCGGACTCGGCTTTGGAGTCGGTTTCTACGGCGGTTTTGGATGGGGCTGGAACAATTGGGGTTTTAATTGGCATAACCACTACGCGATCTACAACCACAACCGGTACTACTCCCGAAGCGCCACATTCTACAACCGGAACAACTACTACCGCGGAGGAGGCGCGCGCGGCGGCGTCTACAATCGCCCCGGCGCAACCACAAGGCCCTTCAACGGAAACAACCAGGCTGCTCGAGGCTACGCGCAACCCCGTGCGCAAAGCGGGACCCACTCCAACGCCTTCAGCGGCTACGACCGTGGTGGCCAGGCAAGAAGCTATTCATCACGCGGCAGCTCCAGCTATGGAGGCGGATCTCATGGCGGGGGAGCACCTCACGGTGGTGGCGGCGGCAGGCCTCATTAATCGAACTCTCGATGAGTTCCTCGCAGATCGTAAAAATTTATAAATGGAGAAAAACAATATGTTGCGGACGCAGCTGAGCTTGAACAAATCCCTCTTGGCCAACCTTGCAAAGTTGGCCGCGGTTGCCATTCTCTTGACAGCCTGCTTTGCCACGCGCGCCACGGCGCAGCAGCATGGCCAGAAGACATTCCCAACGGTGGAAGCTGCGAGCCACGCGCTGGTCGCGGCGCTCCAGGCTAACGACGAAAAAGCGCTGCTCGAGATCCTTGGGCGCGACGGAAAGCAAATCATCTCCTCGGGAGACGAAGCCGAAGACGCCGAGAGCCGCGCCAATTTCGTGCGGAGATTTCAGCAAATGCACCGCTTCGTGGATGAACCGAACGCAACCACTACCTTGTATATCGGGGCGGAGAATTGGCCCACGCCCATCCCGCTCGTAAAAACAGGCAATGCATGGTATTTCGACACCGACGCGGGCAAACAGGAAATCCTCTTCCGCCGAATTGGCGAGAATGAGATGTCGACCATCCGCGTTTGCGAGGAACTCGCGGCGGCCGAAAAGGAATATCATTCCGCACAGCACAACGAGTACACCTACAAAATTTATAGCGATGAAGGCAAGCACAATGGCCTCTACTGGAAAACCGGTGAGGGCGAACCTCCCAGCCCGATCGGACCGCTGTTGGCCTCGGCCGTGGTGGACGGTGATGGCAAAGGCCGAGACGGCGCTCAGGCCCCTTTTCGCGGCTACTTTTTCCATATCCTGACCCGTCAGGGGAAAAATGGCCCAGGCGGCGCGAAAGACTACATTTCAGACGGCAAAATGACTGGGGGGTTCGCGTTCGTGGCGTACCCGGCGGAATACGGTTCGTCCGGCGTGATGACGTTCGTTGTGAACGAGAATGGCGAAGTGTTTCAGAGGGATCTCGGCAAAAAAACCGAGGCACTCGCCAAATCCATGAAGGAATACAGCCTCGATTCCAAGTGGCAAAAGGCGGAAGAGCCGCAGGGAGAGGCTGCTCCCGGCGAGCAGAAAACCAATCAATAGAAGTTGAGGGGTGGTGAGATGACGGAGTGCCGCTAGCCACGCGTTCGAAGATTCGAGAAAGAGATACGACGCGATCGCGGCAGCGGAAAAGTGCGGCAAACGCAGTACAGACAATCAAGAGCGGACGCATGCTAAACTACCGGGCGTGACGCTAAAGGCCCACCTACTCCTGGCAGGCGCAGCCATTATCCTTGCGAGCTGTGCTGCAAACGCACAGCAAACTCCCGACAAGTCCAATCTTCCGGATTCTCCGAAACCGCAACAAAATCCAAATGGAGCAAACCAGGATCAGCAGAAGAACTTTCTGGCGACTCCGTTGGGGCTGATCACGAGAAGGTCCTACATGTATCCCGAACTTGCCACCACGCCAGGACCGCTGAGCTCTCTGCAGAAATTTGAGCTCTTTCTGGACAAGAGCGTATCCCCGCCGCAATTCCTGGGTTCGTTGGCCTTTGCTGGAATCAGCCAGGCACGAAACACGCTGCCCGGTTACGGACAGGAAGCCTCAGGCTTCGGCAAGCGATTTGGATCCTCGATGGCCACAGGCGCCTCCAGCCATTTTTTTGGTTCGTTTCTCTTGCCGACCGTGATGCATGAAGATCCGCGATTCTTTGTGAAACTCAACGGCGGATTTAAGGCACGAGCCGGATACGCGCTGCGGCGGGCGTTGGTGACTCGCACCGATGCAGGAAACGAAACGTTCAACTGGGCGGGGACCTTGGGGCCGCTGGCCGCAGAAGGCCTGGCAAATGCGTATCTTCCTGATGCGCAAAGAACAGTCGGAAATACGTTTGAGCGTTACGGGGTTCGAATCGGATTCAGCGCGGCGAACAACCTGCTAAAAGAATACTGGCCGACGATTTTCAAGAGATTGCGCATTGGCAAGGTCGCTCCCGGATTGCAGCCCGATACGACGCAGCCAACGCCGTCGGGCAGCTCGCCGAATGTATCGTGACTTCAAGACAAAGGGCTGCGGCGCTTGGGGCGCGCAACGTAATATAATAATCTGGAAGAGCGGGGCTGTAGCTCAGATGGATAGAGCAACGGTTTCCTAAACCGTTTGTCGGGAGTTCGAATCTCCCCAGCCCCACCATCTATCTGATTGACAAGTCGAGTGTTAGGAATTTCAGTTAATCGGGCCCTTCGCAGGTGTTGCAAGGTCGTTGTAAGTTCCGAGTTTTTCTCCGAGCGTGTCCATCGCGCTCACCTGAGATTCGCTGACACTCTTGACGTAAACATTCATCGTCAGATTCACGTTGCTATGCCGCAGAATTGCTTGGATCGTCTTGTCATCGACGCCGAGTGCGTGCAGGTTGGTGGCGAGGCCGCGACGGAAGGCGTGCCAGCCGTGCCATTGCGGGAGTGATTTATCACGCTCAAAGATGTGTCCCTCCGGCTTGTGCTCTGACTCCTGTTTCCGGCAGACGACGCAGCGTGAAATCGCAGGAATGATTACGCGCCGCGCAAGATTGTCGAGGTTCAACGGTTTGCCGTTCCCACTTTTAAAGATTGGGCCGGTGGATTGTTTGCCTGTCCGCTGACGATGGGCTTCGAGCGCCTCTGCAAGTTGCTTCACCACCGGGATGGACGCCCTGCTGCGATTAGTCTTCGGTTCATTCTCCACGCTATTCCAGATAGACCGCCTCACGCTCAGCTCTACACCGTCGAACGCGTCCCATGTTAAGCCACGAATCTCGCCCTTCCGGAGTCCCGTTAGTGCGGCTGTCAGTACGACAGTCCAGGCAGGTTCTTCGAGGACCGCAAGCATTGCCTTAACTTCATCCAAATTGTAAGCGTAGGTCTCCTCCGCCTCGGCAGCGTGCGGGATTGACACATCCTGCATCGGGTTCACGCCGTCGAGCATGCCAAGCCGTTTCGCCTGTTTGAATATCCCGCTAAGGAATGATTTTATGTGCTTCAAGGAATGGCGTCCCAGCTTCGTTTGCCGTGCGATGTTAGAAAGCATTCGCTCGCCGTCAACGGTGCGGAAAGCGCGCATTGTCATCGCTCCCAGGCGACCCTTGATATAGCACTTCCAGATGCCGGAGTACCCCTTTCGCGTGCTTGCGCGATTGCCCCTCTCAGCCATGTTCGGCAAATAGATTTGCTCGACAAACTCAATGATCGGCATAGTGCTTCGCACGTCGAGCGTTCCGTTGTTCACGGGCTTGAGCACTTCTGCAACGAATGGCTTTACGCTTGATTTGGTGCGGTACTCCCCGCCGTATTCCACGTCCAGTTTCTTGCACAACAGTTTCCGCTTGATCGTGCCGTCCGGTTGCATCACGTCATCGCAATATCGGACAAACCAGCTTTTGCCACGGTGAAAAATATATCCCTTCTGTTGCCTCATTCGTTCTGTTCCTTTCCTTTAGCCTCGGAGCCATTCGCAAACATGTGGCCAGTAGAAGCGCAAATACCGGCCACAGCGGAGAACAGGCAGGGGTTTGGAGTTGTGTTGGCCTCGTGCCCGGCTTTTCTCGTAGACCCAATCGACGCCGACCTTCAGTCGGTCCGCGAGTTGGTCTGGGGTGAGTAGTTCGGTGGGATTTAGTACGTTGTCGTTCATCGTTCCTTCCTGTTAGGTGGGATTTCCAACAGCCTAGAAAGGGCAGGAGCTTGCAACAGCCTTGCAACGCACCTGCTAAGTTGTTGAATTTGGACTGCAAACTTGTGATTGGCCGTTCTTGTAACGGTTGCTCTGAGTCTCACGGAGCCATTAGCTCGACTTCGAGCCGCATCAGACAATCGCGGACGTTGTTCCGCGAATCCTTCGCCAAGCGCACCAAGTCTGGCGCGTCCCCTTTTCCACGCTCGGCGTGCCACACGCCATCGAGATAAGTGGCAATCTGTTCGGACAGACCGTAGCTGGAGAACTCCAGCACCTTGCAGCGGGAGAGAAACCTACGCTCTAGGCGTTCAGTGTCATTCGCAGTGAAAACCCAGATTGTGTCGGGTGCCGGGTCAGTGGAATCGAGTTTGGACAGCAGAGCTAGTTGCGCAGCGTCTGTCATCTGATCGGCCTCATCTGCCAGCACCACATGGAATCCACCGGGAGTCATTGGCGCGTACCAGCAACGTCGCACGGTGTCCTCGATACTTTGGGCGTTGCACTTCTGCGAGGGGATTTTGTGCAATTCCGCTTGTAGCTCAGTGGCAAGAGCCATCGCCATCGTGCTCTTGCCCACTCCAGACGGCCCGACGAACAGCCAAGCACCAGAAGCAGGACGTTTACAGAATGCGGAGAGCACTTTCTTGGGACGCTCTAGCCCGATGAAGTCGGCGATGCGCAATGGCCGATACTTTTCCGCGAGAGACTGAGGGAACGCGAGATCAGCTTGCATAGGACGCCTCGCTGAAAACAGGGGAGTCTTGCGACTCCCCCCGGATGTAGTCGGCTGCCTCTTGTGCGGAGCGTGCAGCAGCGATGACTAGGCGAGAATCCGCCTTGAGTCTGTTAATCCAGCCACGGAGATAGGCGGCCGAATTGCCGATGGTGGCTTGTTCGATGCCCGCCGCGCCGCACAGCATCGCGCTTCCCATTTCCGCCACTAATTCTTCTTTCGAGTAATCCTCAGAGCCGAATGGCTGTATTTTTTCGATGCCCTCGCGTCCTAGTCGCTTCGCGTGGCCCGTTGAATGCGTCAATTCGTGGAACAATGTCGAGTAATATTCGGCTTGAGACTGAAACGCCGTCCGCGACGGCATTGTTACTGTGTCCCTAGATGGGATGTAGGCTGCCCGCGAGTCTTGCTCGAATGCGGGCGGATTTGGCATTCCCTTGACGATCTCTTCGGCTGATTCGATGGGGAATGCCGGAGGAAGTGTTAGAAGTGCGCTGAGGCCTTCGGTTTGCTCCAAATTGAATACGGTGTAGTACCGGAGAAAAGCGGACTTGCGCTCCTCGATTTCGCCGTCGGCAGACTCCATTTCGCGTGTTTTGCACTTCCAGAAAATAATCTTGGTGCCGTGTTGGCCTTTGCGGATGTTACCGCCTAGCTGTTTTGCCTGATGGAACGTCAACCAAAATTGCGAGCCGTAACCAGCAAACCCAAGCAAGAACACGTTGATGCCGCGATAAGGCTTCTTGGTGATCAGGTTCGCGGGTGGAAGGCTCTGCCATGGTTTGCGCCAAGGGACTTCGCCCTGCGCTAACGCTGCGAGAATCTGATTCGTAACGATCTCGTAGACTGAGGCGTGAGGCCTGGGGGGACTTCCAGCAGGGATTACAGACGAACGGACAGCATGACTTACAATTGATGAAGCCATCGTTTCCTCCTCTTTAGGAACGTTGGATAGGGCTTGTCGGCTGCTCTAACAGTCGGCAGGCCCGTTTGTTTTCATTTCTTGCGAATTGCCTCGCGTGCGCGCTTCACGTCCTTCGGTGTCCAGAGCCGGATTCGCAACTTGCCTGCTCTTTGCAGTGGCGGAAATGGAATCCGCTTTTCACGGATGAGCCGCTGCAAATTCGGCTGGTGAAGTCCGATCATCTTGGCGACTTGAGCCGTGGAGTAGTGCCGCATGATATAGACCTATATCGCTTAGGCGTTTTTGTGTCAAGTACCAATTTGCAAAAAACGCGGATTTGCAGGCCATTTTCGATGGATTTTCGAGCGATCTGCGCATGCGAAAAACGGCGAGCAATCCGCGTCGGGTTAAACTTGCAGTGTTCCCCATTCATGTAAGAACAATCGATTCTTGGGAGGGCGGACCGGAATAATCATTCTTTGCTGCCGCCTGGCTTCTTGAATTTGAGAATTTCTGGCACAAGGAACGAGGAACGAGTGTTTGGCGGTTGAATGATGAAGTAATTTTATAATAGCTATAATTCGACAACAGACAACACAATTGTGCGGGATTCATAACTTACTCGAACGGAGCAGACTCAGCGTGAACTCGCTGCATTCGACCTACGAGGTGTATCTCGATCTCGCCTTGATCCGCCGAGACAGATTGGATCGGAGGAAGAATCAGAGTTTGCCCGAGAGTTGTAGCGTCGAGCAGAGGGTAGACCGGGTCAGACACCACAGTGAAAGGTTGCAATTGGGAGCGAACAGGTGCAAATTCCAATGAGACGGATGGAAGTCAAGAGGATGGAAGGAGTTGGAGGGAATTTGCGAGTTTGGTGAGACAGGGTCGGCAAATGCTAACCCAAGACCCAGGTTCAAAAAACGAACCTGGGGCACCCTCCGCATTTTCTAAAGTGAGCAGAAAATGACAGGAAGCTATTTCCGGACCACCCGTCCTTAGGGCACAGCCATAGCAATTATCTCCGCTCGGGTGAGTCGAGCGCGCGGTTCCTTTAAAACGGTCCCAGTGAGAGCGGCACGCTGGCCGCCGGCAAACTTTCGGACGTCATAAGAGATTGGGAAGATGTCGTCGACGGGAAGCCCAAGAAAGCGGGCAACGCCGGTTGGGCCACGGCGCTCGTAGTCGGGATCGTGGTAGCGCGCAAGTTGGAACCACCGGCCTTTCCGCTCGATGGATAGTGTTACGAAATGCTCGTTCATTTGAGAATTGTTCGTGTCGAGGTTTCCAATGATCGCCCAGGCGTATTGACCGTTGGCAAGCAAGACGCGAGTTCCTACGACCCTTCCGGCTAGGGTGGCGACAGGAAGCCGCTTAATCGGCCGAACATCAGTGCCGTCGCCTTCTTCGGTATCAGTAAATTCCCACACCGGATACTTCTCTAAGTCATTAATATGGAGCGAAAGAATCGGCTTGTAATCGCGTGTTCTCATAGGGGTGGAAATCCATTCTTGACCAATTGTTCGTAGAGGTTGGTACCATACTTGGCATCGAACGCCTTAGTGTAGGCGGCAAGATCGCTCAATACCTTCTTTCGGGCCGCAGGGCCTAGTCCCTTGTAATAAGCTGATCCCCATTGCCGCGGGAGGATTTTATCTAAACCGGCGTGAAACGCTTCGTGAACCTTGGTTGGAAGCTTTGCGAGGTCTTGGTCAATGGCGCCGCCGAGGTACTTTGGCCACGGGTGGTGCCCCGCAAGCGGCACAAGTGCGAGGATGTAACTGAAGCCGACGTCGGCGCCGCTACGTCTGCCTCCGGCGTAGCCTGCGGAGGTCATGTAAACACCGGTCGGGTCAATGATTTCCAATGCAGAAAGCAGGGCGTCTGCCGCCTGCCCTTGCAGTTCGGCCGAACCTCGAATTAGTTCGCCGTTCGTAAAGTTAGTTCCGGGTATAGGAGCGTTGGAGACGTTCCTCCCCCTTTGGCTCGTTACGTCCGGGTTGGAGGAATAGGAAGCAACGATGACCGGACCAGCGGATGCGCCCTCACTGCTTGAGCTACCGCCAGAGAAGAGACCGAAAAGCCAGCACCAAAAACCACATTTCCCTGCAGGTTCTGCGTCTAGTCCAGTCGGGTCGGACATGTTGAGGGGGTCATTTTCAGCATATGAATAGGCATTCCAAGATTGAGGATCATATGAAGACGCCCCAACGTTGCCGGGGTCGGGCGACATGAATCGGCCAAAGTTGGAGGCGTTGTAGCGGGCATCGAAGTTATCGAGTCCGGATTCGGAGTCGCGTTCTTTGGCGGTGAAATGCATGGGGCTAGGGTCGCCGCAGGAGCCCGAGATAGACTGGCCGTCTCCGAAGGGAAGGCTGCTTATGCTTTCACAGGATGCACCGGCAGCAGTAGTGCGAACACGTTCTGTGCCGAGCCAGTCGGCGTGAATGAGATTTGTGGTGCCGTTAAAGTATGTGGCGACGTGGCGGCCTCCGGCATAGACTTCGCCGCGAATCCATCCGCCTGCGGAACTAAGGAGGGTGATCTCCTGGCCCCCAAGGTCGTGCAGATAGTCAATGCTGGTGCCGCCTGTGGTTTTGCGAACTCGCTGGCCTGAGGCGTTATAAACATAGCAAGCTGTTGCCGAAGAGCAAGTGCCCAACGTACCGTCCACCTGAATGATGCGATTTTCCGCATCATAGAAATAACTGTGGGAACCGTCGTTCGAGAGGTTGCCCGCGGCATCGTAAGTGTGGCCGTCCATGCGGTTGTTATTGCCGCTAAAGCTGAGTTGCATGGAAAGGGAACCGTTTTGATGCCAGCGGTTACCGTAGCGATCGTAGTCGTAAGTATACGTAGCCAGCCCACTTGTGGGGCTGGCGCATGTCCCATTTGTGGCGAGGTTCGAGCAGATAAGGCGATTGAAGTCGTCGTAGGAGTAAACCCAGTTAAGGTTAGCGCTGTCGTTGGCGGCAAGGATGTTGCTGTTGGGG
>Ga0210397_10000447_pt1 | contig 27847 bp, 27 predicted proteins | sample IncBWH2OmetaG_FD_160126 | JGI IMG/M metagenome (GOLD analysis project Ga0210397, IMG submission 160126) | Forest soil microbial communities from Barre Woods Harvard Forest LTER site, Petersham, Massachusetts, United States - Inc-BW-H-2-O ...
AGCGAAAGAAGGGATCAGAGGTCGCCTATGCGACGAACGGAAGGAATGCACGGCCATGAGTAACCAGGAACAGAAGGTTCGAATATTCGACACGACACTGCGTGACGGCGAGCAGTCGCCCGGCGCAGCGATGACGCTCGAGGAAAAAATCCGCATCGCCGAATTGCTCGACGAGATGGGCGTCGACATCATCGAGGCGGGTTTCCCGATCTCCTCGGCCGGCGATTTCGAAGCCGTGCGCGAGATCGCCCGGATCGTGAAGAGCGCCACCGTGTGCGGCCTCGCCCGCGCCGGCTTCAAGGACATCGACACCGCCGGCGAGGCGCTCAAGGGCGCGCGGCGTCCGCGCATCCACACCTTCATCTCCACCAGTCCCGTCCACATGAAGCACAAGCTGCAGATGGGCGAGAACGCGGTGCTGGAAGCGGTCGGCGCTTCGGTGACGCGGGCCCGCAACTTCACCGACGACGTGCAGTGGTCGGCGGAAGACGCTACGCGCACGGAGGTGGATTTCCTCTGCCGCACGGTGGAGGTGGCGATCCACGCCGGCGCCACGGTCATCAATGTGCCCGATACCGTTGGTTATTCCACGCCGCAGGAATATTTCGACATCGTCACCATGCTGCGCAATCGCGTGCCCAATGCGGACAAGGTGATCTTTTCCACCCACTGCCACAACGATCTCGGCCTCGCCACCGCCAACTCGCTGGCCGGCGTGCTGGCCGGCGCCCGCCAGGTCGAATGCACCATCAACGGCATCGGCGAGCGCGCCGGCAACGCGGCGCTGGAAGAGATCGTGATGGCGCTCAAGGTGCGGCGCGACATCATGCCGTTCAGCCACGGCGTCGACACCACGATGCTGGCGCGGGCCTCCAAGCTGGTCTCCAACGTCACCGGCTTTCCGGTGCAGTACAACAAGGCGATCGTCGGCAAGAACGCCTTCAGCCACGAATCCGGCATCCACCAGGACGGCATGCTGAAGAACATCGAGACCTATGAGATCATGCGCCCCGCCGACGTCGGCGTGCACGAGACCTCGCTGGTGCTGGGCAAGCTTTCCGGCCGCCACGCCTTCCGCGACAAGCTGGCGGCGATGGGCTACACGCTGGACGATGCGGCGTTCCTGGAAGCCTTCAAGCGCTTCAAGGACCTGGCCGACAAGAAAAAGCACGTCTTCGACGAGGACCTGGTGGCGCTGGTGGACGACGAGATCGTCCGCGGCCACGACCTGATCTCGGTCAAGAGCCTGCGCGTCGAGACCGGCACCAACGTCCTGCCGGGCTGCGAACTGACGCTGCGGATCGAGGGCGAGGACCTTCGGGTGAAGACCACCGGCGACGGCCCGGTCGACGCCATTTTCAAGGCGATACGAGAACTTTACCCGCACACGGCTACGCTGCAGCTCTTCCAGATCAATGCGGTCACGGAAGGCACGGACGCGCAGGCGACGGTCAGCGTGCGGCTCGAGGAAAACGGGCGCACGGTCACCGGCCGCGGCGCGGACACCGACACGCTGGTGGCCGCCGCCTATGCCTATGTCAATGCACTCAACAAGCTTTTGGTGAAACGTGAAAAGCAGGCGCCTGAGGCCTTAACCGTCGCGCGATGAGACAAAGGGGCCGGCCGGGACACCAGCCGGCCCCAATTCGCGGGTATGAAGGTTGCAGGGCACGTCTGCCCATAACAAGGAATGGGACAGGTTAAGTATGTTCGGCAGTCTTCTCGGCGCCCTTTCGAGCGATATGGCCATCGACCTCGGGACCGCGAACACGCTGGTTTATGTGAAGGGTCGCGGGATCGTTCTCAATGAACCGTCGGTCGTCGCCACCATCAACCGTGGCGGCAAGAAGCACGTCCGCGCCGTCGGCAACGACGCCAAGATGATGCTGGGCCGAACCCCCGGCAACATCGAGGCGATCCGCCCGATGCGCGACGGCGTCATCGCCGATTTCGAGATCGCCGAGGAGATGATCAAGCACTTCATCCGCAAGGTGCACAACCGCCGCTCCTTCGCCAATCCGATGATCATCGTCTGCGTACCGTCGGGTTCGACCGCGGTCGAGCGCCGCGCCATCCAGGAATCGGCCCTCAGCGCCGGCGCGCGCCGCGTCTTCCTCATCGAAGAGCCGATGGCCGCGGCGATCGGCGCCGGCCTGCCGGTCAGCGAGCCCACCGGCTCGATGGTCGTCGATATCGGCGGCGGCACCACGGAAGTCGCCGTCCTGTCGCTCGGCGGCATCGTCTATTCGCGCAGCGTGCGCGTCGGCGGCGACAAGATGGACGAGGCGATCATCGCCTATATCCGCCGCCACCAGAACCTGCTCATCGGCGAAGCGTCGTCGGAACGCATCAAGAAGGAAATCGGCTCCGCCGCCCCGCCGGCCGACGGCAGTGGCGTGACCATGGACATCAAGGGACGCGACCTGCTCAACGGCGTGCCGAAGGAAATCACCATCACGCAGCGGCACATCGCCGAGGCGCTGGCCGAGCCGGTCGGCGCCATCGTCGAGGCGGTCAAGGTGGCGCTGGAAGCGACGCCGCCGGAGCTGGCGGCCGACATCGTCGACAAGGGCATCGTGCTGACGGGCGGCGGTTCGCTGCTCGCCAATCTCGATCAGGTGCTGCGCGAGGAGACGGGCCTGCCGGTGTCGATCGCCGACGATCCGCTGTCCTGCGTCGCGCTGGGCACGGGACGGGTTCTCGAAAACACCAAGGGCATGCGTCACGTGCTGTCGACGGCGTTCTGAGCGAAGACGAACTGAGAGAGACGGCTTGAGGGCCGCGTCGGGTAGTTTATGGCGAACGGCACCAGGAGGATCGCGCGGAACCGCGGCGGGGCGCAGCTCCCCATCGCGCTCCTGGCTGCGCTCGCCATCGCGCTGATCCTGATCGGCAAGGCGCAGAACAACCTGTTCGACCGCGCCCGCGCCAACGTCACCGACTTCGCCGCGCCGGCCCTCGAATGGGTGCGCGCGCCGCTGAGCGGGCTCGACCGCTGGATGGCCTCGGTCGGCGACGTCTTCGCGGTCTACAAGGAGAACCTTCGCCTCAAGGACGAGAATGCGCGCCTGCGCCAATGGCAGAACGCGGCCATCGTGCTCGACGACCGGGTCAAGCGTTACCAGCTGCTCTTGCACGCAGTGCCCGATCCGACGTTGTCCTCGGTGATGGCGCGGGTGATCGGCCGCTCCAATCGGCCGTTCCTGCAGACCATGATCCTGGACGCCGGCAAGGCGCAGGGCGTCAAGCCGGGCCAGGCGGTGATCGACGCGCGCGGCATGATCGGGCGCATCTTCCTGGCCGGCGACCATACCTCGTGGGTGATCCTGCTCAGCGACCTCAACAGCCGCATCCCCGTCACCGTCGAGCCCGGCAACACCCAGGCGATCATGGCCGGCGACAACACCGACGCGCCAAGCCTCGACCTCTTGTCGCAGAACGTGCGGCTGAAGGCGGGCGACCAGGTCGTCAGCTCGGGCGATGGCGGGCTCCTGCCGCCCGGCCTCGCCATCGGCACGGTGATCGCCGATCCCGGCGGCGGCTTCCGCGTCGTGCTGCTGGCCGACGCAGCGTCGAGCGAGGACGTCAACGTCGTCGACTTCAAGCTCAAGGCGGAGACACCGCCGGCCGTGGCGCCGAGCGACCTGCCGGCCACCGCCGCCGGCCTGCCGCCCGCCGCACCGCCGCCGCCCTTGGTCGCCGCGCCGAGCGTTGTGCCCGGCGGCGTTGCCGTCGCGCCGGCCGTCGGCCCGGCGCCGACCCCTGCCGCAGCGCCGCCGCCCGCGGCCCATGCCGCCACGCCGAGGCCTGGTGAGAGTAGGCCCGCCGGTGTGAACGCGCCCAAGCCCACCACACCGGCGCCGGACGCAGCACCCGACAATGGCGCGGAGTGAGAACCCATGGAGCGCGTGGGTAATCTGATGAGCGGACGCGTCCTGTCGTCGATCGTACCGGTGCTGCTCGGCGTCCTCGGCGTGCTGATCGCGAATTTTCCGGTCTCGTTCCTCGGCGGGCTGGTGCCGCCGCCGCTCCTGGCGTTCATGCCGCTCTATTTCTGGGGCATGGTGCGGCCCGACCTGATGACGCCGTTCTGGGCATTCACGCTCGGCGTGCTCGAGGATTTCTTCTCGGGCGGACCGCCGGGCGTCTGGGCAGCGGCCTTCCTCGCCGCCTATTTCCTGATCGACCGCCAGCGCGACATGCTGGCAGGGCTTTCCGGCCTCGGCGCGATCATGGGCTTCGCGGTGGCGGCGCTGGTCGCCTGCGCCTCGGCCTACGCCATCGTCAGCGTCTATGACTGGCAGGTCCTGCCGCTGGCGCCGGTGCTGGCAGAGCTGGCGATGACCGTGCTGGTCTATGTCTTCGCGGTGTTCCTCCTGGGGATCGTCCATCGCCGCCTGGTCGGGCCGCTGCGGAGCGATTTCTGATGCCGCTGTTCGACCGCAAGGACAAGAGCCGCTACGCCAGCTTCACGCGCCGCTCGTTCGGCCTGACGGGCGGCATGGCGGCGGTGTTCGCGGTGCTGGCGGGCCGGCTCTACCAGCTGCAGATCAGGAACGGCGATCAATATAAGGTCGAGGCCGAGGACAACCGCGTCAACCAGCGGCTGATCGCGCCGCCGCGTGGGCGCATCCTGGACCGCTTCGGCGTCGAGCTCGCCAACAACCGGCGCAATTACCGCGTGCTGCTGGTCTCCGAGCAGGCGACCGAGGGCGTCGCCGCGGCGCTCGACACCATCGGCAAGGTGATCGTGCTCAGCGATGCGCAGAAAAAGCGCGTGCTGCACGACATCGCCATGAACAAGAAGTTCGTGCCGGTGCCGGTGGCGGAGAACCTCAGCTGGGAGGAATTCGCCCGCATCAACCTGCACCTGCCGTATCTTTCCGGCGTGCAGCCCGACGTCGGCGAGACGCGCGACTACCCTTACGGCGCCGACCTGTCGCACATCCTGGGCTATGTCGCGGCGGTCAGCCCGGACGACAAGAAGGACAATGACGATCCGCTGCTCGACCTGCCGGGGTTCCGCATCGGCAAGCGCGGCATCGAAAAGGCGTTCGACGAAAAGGTGCGCGGCACCGCCGGCGCGTCGCGCGTCGAGGTCAATGCCTATGGCCGCGTCATCCGCGAGCTGTCGCGCGACGGCGGCGTGCCGGGCGAGGACGTCTGGCTGACCATCGACCGCGAGCTGCAGAGCTTCACCGACCAGCGCCTGGGCACCGAGAGCGCGGCGTGCGTCGTCCTCGATGCGCAGAGCGGCGACGTGCTGGCGCTGTCTTCGACGCCGGGCTACGACCCCAATCTGTTCAATGTCGGCGTCACGCCCGATCAGTGGAAGGCGATGACCACCGACGACCACAAGCCGCTGCTCAACAAGGCGCTGTCGGGCGCCTATCCGCCGGGCTCGACCTTCAAGCCGGCGATGGCTCTGGCGCTGGTGCAGGACGGCGCGCCGGACTTTTCGGTGAATTGCAGCGGCTCGCTGACGATCGGCAATCACCAGTTCCATTGCTGGAACCCGCACGGCCATGGCCATGTCGATCTCAAGCGCGGCATTGCGCAGTCCTGCGACGTGTTTTTCTACGAGGTCGCGCGCCGCCTCGGCATCGACAAGATGGAGGCGGCGGCCCGCGCGCTGGGCATGGGGGCTGCGACCGGCATCGAAATCCCCGGCGAGAATTCGGGCTTCATTCCGGGCGCCGCCTGGAAGGAGGCGCGCTATGGCATTCCCTGGCAGATGGGCGAGACGCTCGTCACCGGCATCGGCCAGGGTTACGTGCTGACGACGCCGCTGCAGCTGGCGACGCTCGCCGCTCGCATCGCCAGCGGCCGCGCGGTCAGCCCGCGTATCGTCCACACGGTCGGCGGCACGACGCAGCCCCGGCCATTGCCCGATCCGCTGCCGTTCTCGGCCGACGCTTTCGCCGCGGTTCGCGAGGGCATGAATGCGGTGTGCAACGAAGGGGGCACCGCGGCGCGCTATCGCATCGCCGAGCCGGGCCTCGAAATGGCCGGCAAGACCGGCACGGCGCAGGTCCGCGTCATCACCAAGCAGGAGCGCTCCACCGGCGTGCGCGGAAACATGTCGCTGCCGTGGAAAATGCGCGACCATGGCCTTTATATCGCCTTCGCGCCGGTCGCCGCGCCGCGCTATGCGCTGGCCTGCATCGTCGAGCATGGCAGCACCGGTCATCCGCAATGCCAGATGGCGCACGACATCCTGCTGTTCGCGCAGAAGCGCGATCCTTTGAACCTGCGCGCCGCCTATCCGGCCAGCGCCGCCATGGCGTCGCCGCCGCAGCTCCTGGGAGGCCATGGATGACCACGCGCCCCTATGCCGCCGCGCGCCGCACGCTCTCCGTCACCGACAAGCTGTTCGAGGTGAACTGGGGCCTGGTGCTGTTGATCGGCATCATCGCCTGCGTCGGCTTCGCGATGCTGTATTCGGTGGCCGGCGGCAGCTTCGAGCCCTGGGCCATGCCGCAGATCTGGAAATTCCTGCTCGGCCTCGCCATCCTCGTCACCGTCGCCTGCATCGACATCCGCGTCTGGCTGAGCCTGGCTTATCCCGCCTACGCGTTTTCCCTGCTGCTGCTGATCGCGGTGGTGATCGCCGGCCATGTCGGCAAGGGGGCGGAGCGTTGGCTGACGCTGGGCGGGCTCGGCCTGCAGCCCTCCGAGCTGATGAAGATCAGCCTGGTGCTGGCGCTGGCGCGCTACCTGCACGGCCTCAGCATCGAGGACATCTCCAAGCCGCTCAATCTCGGCATCGCGCTCGCCCTGATCGGCATACCGGCGGTGTTCGTGGTGCTGCAGCCCAATCTCGGCACCACCCTGATCATCCTCGCCGACGGCGCCTCGCTGCTGTTCCTGGCGGGGCTGTCGTGGTGGTGGATCGCGCCGGCGCTGGCCGCCGTCGCGGTGGCGGTGCCGACCGCCTGGCAGTTCGTGCTGCACGACTATCAGAAACGCCGCGTCCTGACCTTCCTCAACCCGGAATCGGACGCGCTGGGTGCCGGCTGGAACATCACCCAGGCCAAGATCGCCATCGGTTCGGGCGGCGTCAGCGGCAAGGGCTTCCTGCAGGGCACCCAGAGCAAGCTCAACTTCCTGCCCGAGAAGCAGACCGACTTCATCATCACCAATTTCGGCGAGGAGTTCGGCTTCGTCGGCTGCATCGCGCTGTTCATCCTGTTCGCCGTCGTCATCGGCTACGGCATCCAGATCGCCAACGGCGCGCGCAGCCAGTTCGGCCGCCTGCTGGCGATGGGCGTGACGCTCAACTTCTTCTTCTACATCATGATCAACGCTTCGATGGTGATGGGCCTGATCCCGGTCGTCGGCATCCCGATGCCGCTGATCTCCTATGGCGGCTCGGCGATGCTGACCGTGATGTTCGGCTTCGGCCTCCTGATGAGCGTGCATGTCCACCGCCAGGTCGAGATCCCGCGCCACTCCGGCGGCATCATCTAGGGTTCCCGGAACCATCGTCCGCACGCGCCGTTTCCTGCCAGCGCCGCCCGTCGCGGTGCGGAAATTTCGTGTGGAGACGACGATGCTCAATCGGACGACGAAGATGCTTGCGGCCGCCGCGATCGCGCTCGGCGCGGGGACCGCCGCGGCGCAGGCCGATTCCTGCAGCGGCCACGGCCATGGCACCGGAACGGTGCTGGGCGCGGTCGGCGGCGGCGCGATCGGCAGCGCGGCGAGCCATGGCAGCCTCGGCGGCGTGGTCGCGGGCGCCGTGCTCGGCGGCCTCGCCGGCAACGCCATCAGCCGCGATGTCGATTGCCGCCACGGCCACTACTATCACAGCCGCTATTACTACAGTCACGGCCACCGCTACGCGCGCTGGTGAACGCCGAAATCCGCCGAATCGCCGCGCTTTTTCAAAGGGCGTGGACGATTCGGCGGCCTTCCTAGACAGGGCAAAAGCGCTCTGCTATTAGCCGCGCCTCGTTGGATGGGCCGGTAGCTCAGTCGGTAGAGCGTTCGACTCTTAATCGAAATGTCGTGGGTTCGATCCCCTCCCGGCCTACCATCCAATCTCCGAACGCTGGAAGCCCCGCCGCCGATGTCCTAGCGTCGCGCGGGTCGCAGCGCGCGGGGCCGGGCTTGGAATACGATTTCGTCATCGTCGGCGCCGGCTCGGCGGGCGCCACGCTCGCCGCGCGCCTGTCGCAGGATCCGAACATCCAGGTCGCGCTGATCGAAGCCGGCCCCGATTATCGCTCGGCCGACGCGCCCGAGGCGATGCGCCTGCCCAATCCCAGCCGCATCATCACCGAGCCGGCGTTCGAGCACTTGCGCTATCCTGCCTTGAAGGCGCGGCGCACAAGGGCGCAGGCGCCGCGGCTGTACTGGCGCGGCCGCGGCGTCGGCGGCAGTTCGGCGATCAACGGCCAGATCGCGATCCGCGGCACGGTGGAGGATTACGACGGCTGGGCGGCGGCGGGCTGCGCCGGCTGGTCGTTCGACGACGTGCTGCCCTTTTTCAACCGGCTGGAGACCGATCTGCGCTTCGGCGACGCGCCGTGGCACGGCGATCGCGGACCGATCCCGATCTACCGCGCGCCGATCGCCAAATGGGGCGCGGTCGACCAGGCGGGCGCGGAGGCGGCGCTCGATCTGGGCTATGCCTGGGCGGCCGACCACAACGCGCCGCACGCGCTCGGCGTCTCGCCTTACGCGATCAACAGCCGCGACGGGGTGCGCGTCAGCACCAACGACGCCTATCTGGAGCCGGCGCGGGGCCGCAACAACCTGGCGATCTTCGGCGACGCCCTGGTGGACTGCGTGGTGTTCGAAGGCACCCGCGCCGTCGGCGTCCGGCTGCGGCGGCCGGGCGGCTGGCGCGAGCTGCGCGGCCGCACCGTCATCCTCGCCGCCGGTGCGGTGCATTCGCCGGCCATCCTGATGCGTTCGGGGATCGGGCCGGCCGGGCATCTGAAAAGTCTCGACATCGCGGTGCGCGCCGAACTGCCGGTCGGCGACGGCTTCCAGGATCATCCGCTCTGCGCCTTCGCCGTGGTGCTGGAGGATTTCGCGACGCCGCCGCCGGGCTTTCGCCACACCAATTGCTGCGTGCGCTACAGTTCGCAAATGCTCGGCGCGCCGCCGGGCGACATGATGCTGGTGTTCATGAACCGGCTCGGCGACAGCCTGGCGCGGCGCGGCGTCGCCGAAAGCGGCAAGCCGTTCGGCATCATGGGCACCTGGCTCAATGCCTGCGAGTCGCGCGGCACGGTCAGGCTGGTGTCGCGCGATCCGGCGACCGATCCCGCCATCGAGGAAAACATGCTCGACACCGAGTCGGACCGCCTGCGCCTGCGCGACGGACTGCGCCGGCTGATCGCGGTGGCGCGGCAGGACGGCTTTCGCGCCATCGGGCAGGTGACGGCGGAAGGTCTCGACCTGGCGCGCGAGCCCTCCGACAGCGAGCTCGACGCCTGGGCCCAGGCCAATGCCGGAGACACGCAGCACGGCACGTCGAGCTGCCGCATGGGCGCGGCGGACGATACGCGCTCGGTGGTGGATCCGGCGTGCCGCGTACTGGGTTTCGACGGCCTGCGCGTCATCGACGCGTCGATCATGCCGTCGGTGGTGTGCGCCAACACGCATCTGACGACGGTGATGATCGCCGAGAAGATGGCCGCGGAGCTGGCTTAAAGCGCAATCGTGTGAAGGGTACTTCAGCTTCACCCGAAAATTGCGCGTCAATCGAAGAATCTAGAGCATGATCCGATTCAACGTCATGCGATCATGCTCTAGTGGTGGCCGCCGCCATAGCCGCCACCGCCATGCATGAAGCCGCCACCATGCATGCCGCCGCCGTGAAAGCCGACGCCGCCGCCGAACGACGTGCCGATCCTGACGGAGGCTTGCGCCGAAGCCGCAGCGGCCGCCGATGCCGCGGCGCCGCTATTCGCGAAGCCACCGGCCGCGGCGCCGCCATAGACCATGGTCGACCCCGAGGCGTATCCGCCGCCGCCGAAGCGGTCGCCGACACCGCCGTCGAAGCCGGAGATGTCGAGCCTTCCGTTCAGCACCAGGCGCTCGCGACAGCCGCAGCCGTCGCCGGCGCGCGCCGGCGCCGCGAGACATGCCAGCGCGGCGGCGCAGGAGAGAGTCGATGCCAACAGGCGCATTCTGCGCATGGGGTTCACCTTCTGTGATCCGTCGATGGCAAGACTAGGGCGCGCCGCGGCGCCTGCCAAACGGCAAGGTTAATCCTTGCGCGCAGGGACATTTACGCCGCGACGACACGCTTGGCCGACACCGGCTTGTAGTAATGCAGGAATTTCGCCAGCGGCCAGACGCAGCTGCCTTGCTCTATGGCGGTCGCATGCCAGATCAGCGGCTCGCCGTGCGGATAATCGCCCTCGGGCAGCAGGCGCGACAGCGCCGCGCTCCGTTCGCCCAGAAAGACCGCGGAATGGAAATGGAGCACCCAGCCATCGCGATCGGGAAACGCCTCGCGGCCGCGCGCCAACGGTTGCTCGAGCCGGTTGCGCAGATTCTCCGCATAGAGGATGTCGCCGCAGCGCAGCGCCCCGAAGTCGATCGGCGCCTCGCGGAACAGGAAGACGCCGGTCTCGTCATAGGCGCGGGGCAGCAGGATATCCGCGGCGCCGAGATAGAGGCCGAACGCCTTGAACAGGAAATATTGCACCGCGAGGCGGCAATTGCCTTGGGAGAACGCCTCGGCGGCCAGTTCTTCGCGCGACAGCGGCCCGGCCCCGGCATCGTAGCGATACGCGAAGCTCTTCAGCCGCGCCGCCGGCATCAGGCGAAGACGCGCGCGACGCCGGCCTTGGCATAGATCGCGTCGATGGCGGCCATGTTGCCGAGCGAGTCCGTATTGCTGATGAGCTGCGGCTTGCCGCGCAGCAGAACGTCGCCGAGCTCCGCAAGCTGCGCGACATAGGTCGTGGGGCCGGCTGTCGGTTCCTCGCGCGCCTTGCCGCCGACGGTGACGGTGAACTTGCAGCCCATCTGCGGCGCGACGAAGTTGAGGATCTCCAGCGTCCCGTTCGCACCGGTGAGGAGCAGCCGGGCGCCGAAGCGCTGCGGCTTCATCGAGGTCGAGAGTTTCGCCTTCACGCCGGCGAATTCCAGCGCCGCAGTGGTCGTAACGTCGACATCGTGCTCCATCGCGCAAGACGCGGACAGCACCTTGGGCTCGCTGCCCATCACCGAACGCAGGCAGTGCACGGGGTAGCAGCCCAGATCCATCAGCGCGCCGCCGCCCTGTTCGCGGGTCCAGCGCAGCTCGCCTTCGCGATAGGGGATCGGCACCTCGAACGAGGCCTCGACGCTCTCGAGCGTGCCGAGCTCGCCGGAGCGCGCGATCTCCACCGCGCGCACCATCACCGCATGATGGCGGTAGTGGAAGGCCTCGACCAGCGTCTTGCCGCTGCGCCGGGCGGCGTCGTTCATGGCGCGCACCTGGCCGGAATTCATCGCGAACGGCTTCTCGCAAAGCACGTGCTTGCCGGCTTCGAGCGCTGCGATCGTCCAGCGCGCATGGCCGCCGGGCGGCAGGGCGTTGTAGACGAGATCGACATCGCCATGCCGCACCAATGCCTCATAGTCTTTCGCGACGATGGGAATTTTGTGCTCGGCGGCATAGGCCTTGGCGCGCTCGGGATCGCGCGCCGCGACGGCGACCACTTCGAAGTCGGGGTTGTCGCGGCTCGGGTTGATGACGACGGGCGGCGCGATCTTCGCCGCGCCCAGGATGCCGATGCGGATGGTCATTTCGTCTCGCCTCCCAAAAGATGCGCCTGACGTGCCAGCTTGCCGAGCAGGGCGTCGAACTGCCGGCGCTCGTCGGGGCTCAGGGCGGAGAGAAACACGTCTTCGAGGTGCAAGGCCAGCGGCACGACCTCGTCATAGATCGCGCGGCCCTTCGGCGTCAGCGACAGGCGCAGGATACGGCCGTCCGCGGCGTCGGCGGTGCGCGCCACCCGCCGCGCCCGCATCAGGCTGTCGACGGCGCGGGAGACCTGGACCTTGTCCATCGCGGTGCGCTCGGCGACTTCGCGCGCCGCCAGCGACGGCGTGCCGCCCAGCACGGCCATGACGCGCCATTCGGGAATCGAAAGGCCGAAGCGGTCGGAATAGGCCTTCGCGATGGCGCCGGAGACGCGGTTGGAGAGCACCGACAGCCGGTAGGGCAGGAAGCGGTCGAGATCGAGCCGCGCTTCGCGCTTTGCCGCCGCCGCGCTATTCCGCATCGGGCTGGTTCCTGGGATGCGCCGCGTCGAACGCCGGATGGGCCAGGGCATGCGCTTCGATGCGCGCCAGCGTCGGGTAATGGTCTTCGATCTCGAGCTTGACCCGCCGCGCGTTGAACATCTGCGGGATCAGGCAGACATCGGCGAGCGTCGGCGCGTCGCCGTAGCAGAAGGCGCCGGTGTGCCTGCTGGTGCGCAGCATCTGCTCCAGCGCGGCGAAGCCGAGCTTGATCCAGTGGCGCTGCCAACGCACCTGCTGCTCGTCACTGATGCCGATCTCGCTCTTGAGATACTGGCCGAGGCGCAGATTGTTCACCGGGTGGATGTCGCAGGCGATGAGATAGGCGATCTCGCGCACCCGGGCGCGGCCGAGCGCGTCCTTGGGCAGCAGCGGCGGCTCGGGCTGCACATCGTCGAGATATTCGGCGATGGCGAGCGATTGCGTGATCAGGTGGCCGTCATGCGCCAGCGCCGGGATCAACTCCAGCGGATTGAGCGCCTTGTAGGCGGCGCCGTGCTGCTCGCCGCCGCCGCGCAGCAGGTGGATGAAGCGCAGCTCCGGCGCGATGCCCTTGAGACTCAGCGCGATGCGAACGCGGAACGCCGCCGAGGAGCGGAAATAGCCGTAGAGCGCGAACTCACTGTTTGTGCTGGACGACATGCTGGTCGATCGCTCCGAAGAGAGAGGCGCCCGCCGCGTCGAACATCTCGATGCGGACGCGGTCGCCGAATTTCATGAACGGCGTCGCCGGCTTGCCGCCGGCGATGGTCTCCAGCGTGCGCCGCTCGGCGATGCAGCAGGAGCCGACATTGCCGCTCTTGTTCGAGACGGTGCCGGAGCCGACGATGGAGCCGGCGACCAGAGCGCGGGTCCTGGCGGCGTGGGCGATCAGCTGGGCGAAGGAGAAGGTCATGTCGACGCCGGCATCGGGCTCGCCGAATTTCTCGTCGTTGAGCCAGACCTGCAGCGGCAGGTGCAGCTTGGCGCCGTGCCAGGCGGTGCCGAGTTCGTCCGGCGTCACCGCGACCGGCGAGAAGGCCGATGCCGGCTTGGACTGGAAGAAGCCGAAATTCTTGGCGAGCTCGTTCGGGATCAGATTGCGCAGCGAAACGTCGTTGACCAGCATGACGAGCTTGATGTGCGCCTCCGCCTGCGCCGCGGCGGTGCCCATCGGGACGTCGTCGGTGACCACCGCGACCTCGGCCTCGAAATCGATGCCCCAGGCTTCGTCGGCGGCGCGGATGGGATCGGTCGGACCGACGAACGAGTCCGAGCCGCCCTGGTACATCAACGGATCGGTCCAGAACGACGGCGGCATTTCGGCGCCGCGCGCCTTGCGCACCAGCTCGACATGCGTGACATAGGCCGAGCCGTCGGCCCATTGATAGGCGCGCGGCAGCGGCGACAGGCAGGCGTGCGGATCGAACGGATGCGTGCCGTCGGCGCGGCCGCGGTTCAAGAGCCCGTAGACCTCCTCGAGTTGCGGCGCGATCTCAGCCCAGCCGTCCAGCGCGGACTGCAAGGTCGGCGCGATGCCGGGAACGACGACGCAGGTCCTGAGGTCCTTGGCGACGACGGCGAGGCGCCCGTCGCGGCCGTGGCGGAGCGAGGCGAGCTTCATGTGGCCGTCCAGCTCTCGGCGTAGGTCTTCACTTCCGTCGCCTCCGCCTGCGGGCTCATGTCCAGCGGATCGCGCGCGTCGATCATCACCGCGACCTCGTCGGTCATGGTCTTGGCCGCCCTGGCACCGGCCGCGAAGGCCTTGGGATGCGGGCCGTGCGTGAAGCCGTTGGGGTGGAAGGTCACCATGCCCGGCTTGATGTTGTCGCGGCTGAAGAATTCGCCGGCGTGGTAGAAGATGACCTCGTCGAAATCGTCGTTGGAGTGGAAGAACGGCACTTTCAGCGCGCCGGGATCGCTCTCGATCGGCCGCGGCACGAAGGTGCAGACCACGAAGCGGTCGGCGATGAAGGTGGAGTGCACGCTCGGCGGGATGTGGTAGCGGTGGCTCATCACCGGGCGGATGTCGCGCCAGTTGAGCTTCACGGGCGCCAGATTGCCCTTCCAGCCCACCGCGTCGAGCGGATTGAACGGATAGGTGATGGTGGAAATCGCGCCGCGCCGCTTCACGCGCACGCTCCATTCCTTCTCATTGGCCTGGGCCCGGAAGTGATCGTCCAGCTTCGGCGTCTCCAGGGCGGCGGGATCGAAGATCGCGTGCGGGCCGAGGATGCCGCGCTCCGGCAGCTTGAAGGCGGAGTTGGTCGCTTCGATCACCAGCGACACGGTGTGCGACGCGGGCTCGAGCCGCCACATCGTGCCGCGCGGCAGCACGATATAGTCGCCTTCGCGATAGGAAAGATGGCCGAAGTCGCAGAACAGCGCGCCGGCACCCTCATGGATGAACAGCAGCACGTCGCCGTCGGCGTTGCGCACCAGTTGCGGCATGAAGCGCGTCACCGACCAGATCGCGATGCGGCAGGATGCATTGGTGAGCAGCGGCACGGCGCGGAACGGCTCGTCGCTATGCTCGGCCGCCGCCACCGCGTCGAAGGCGCGGGGCCGCATCGGTCCCTCGAACTTGCTCCAGCCGGTCGGCGGATGCTTGTGATAGATGTGGGTCGCGGGGCCGAAGAAGCCGTCGCGGCCGATCTCGCGCTCGAACGTGCCGGCCGGCAGGTCGGCATGGGCCTGCCGGGAGGTCTCGCCCTCGACGCGCGGGAATTCGATCCAGTTCTTGCTGCTCATGCCGCGCTCGTATCCTTGAGGACGCCGCGCTTGATCTGGTCGGCCTCGATGCTCTCGAACAGGGCGCGGAAATTGCCTTCGCCGAAGCCCTGATTGCCCTTTCTCTGGATGATCTCGAAGAAGATCGGCCCGATGGCGTTCTGGGTGAAGATTTGCAGCAGCAGGCCGACCTCCGAATTGCGCTCGCCGTCCATCAGGATGCGGTCGCGCTTGAGGCGGGCGACGTCCTCGCCATGGCCTTTGATGCGGTTGTCGAGGCGTTCGTAATAGGTGTCGGGCGAGGCCTGGAACTGCGCCCCGCGCGTCTTCAGCGTCTCGACCGCGCTGTAGATGTCGGCGGTGCCGAGCGCGATGTGCTGGATGCCTTCGCCGTGATAGGCGTGCAGGTATTCCTCGATCTGCGACTTGTCGTCGGAGCTTTCGTTGATCGGGATGCGGATCTGGCCGTCGGGGCTGGTCATGGCGCGCGACTTCAGGCCGGTCAGCTTGCCCTCGATGTCGAAATAGCGCACCTCGCGGAAGTTGAAGAATTTCTCGTAGAAGCCGGCCCATTTGTCCATGTTGCCGCGAAAGACGTTGTGGGTGACGTGATCGATCTCGGTCAGCCCGGCGCCTGCGTGCTCCCAGCCCAGCGCCTTGTCGGTCGGCACGAAGTCGACGTCGTAGATCGAGCGATCGCCATAGCGGTCGACGAGATAGACCACGCTGCCGCCGATGCCCTCGATGGCCGGGATGCTGAGCTCCATCGGCCCGACGGTGCCCTGGAACGGCGTGGCGCCGAGTTCGAGCAGCCTGGCATAGGCCTTGGCGGCGTCCTTGACGCGGAAGGCCATGGCGCAGGCGCTCGGACCATGCGCCTTGGCGAAGCGCGCGCCATGGCTGTCCGGCTCGGCGTTGACGATGAAGTTCACCTGGCCCTGGCGGAACAGCGTCACGTCCTTGGAGCGGTGGCGGGCGACGGCGCGAAAGCCCATGCGCGCGAACAGGGCGTACAATTCCGTCACGTCGGGCGCGGTGTATTCGACGAACTCGAAGCCGTCGGTCCCCATCGGGTTGTCCCAAAGCTGCGCCATGTCGGCCTCGCGATTCTGCTGTAGCGCCGGCAATATAGTTTCATATGAAACCAATCGCCAGTGTTACATCTGCATGGGCGCCGTGAGCCCGAGGAACCCCACCAGCAGCAGGATCAGCACGGCGCAGGACAGTTCCGCGAGCACGGTGAGGGGAATTGTGTCCTCGGCCTCTGGCTCGCCGCGTGCCAGGCCGGGCAGGACGCCGAAGCGGTTGGTCAGCGCCAGCGCTACCATCACCGCCGCGAGCACGATCTTCAGCGCCAGCAGGGTAATGTAAGTTTCCGACCAGCGCATGCCCTGCGGCGCCAGGATCGCGACGGCGTTGAGCGTGCCGGCGGCCAGCAGCACGGCGACGCTGACCGTGCCCCAGCGCGAAAACAGGCGCAGCAGGGCGACGAGGCGCTGTGTGTCGCGCGGCCTCGCCAGCATCTCCCGTGCCAGCACGACAAGGCCGCCGACCCAGAAACCCGCCGCCAGCAGGTGCAGCGCATCGATGCCGGCGCGGGCGACTTCGTATTGCGCAGGTCCGGCCGCCGCCGCATGGCTGGTCAGGCCGGGCAGCGCCAGCGCCGCGCCGGCGACGAGGGCCTTGGGCAGATGAAAACCCGGTGCGGCACAGGCAAGGCACAGGCCCAGCAGCAGGAAAATCCGCCACAGGAAGATTTTGCCGTAAAAGCTTGCGGTCACGACCGCCGCGAGCATGTGAAGATCGCCGAACGCGCGGGCATCGCCCGTCATGTCCTGCGCCACGAAACCAAGGCTCAATGCCGCCGTCACCAGGGCGGCCAGCGCCGCGAGACAGAGCGGTGCCTTCAGGGCTTTTCCATCGACGCCGACGGGCCGCGCCTGGAACAGCAAGGCGCTGGCGCCGAACACCGTCATCAATCCGGCAAAATGCAGCGCGCGGACGAGCGCGAACAGCGTGGTCACGGCAGGACCAGGAAATTGTACTTGCCGCTGGTGCGGTGGGTGTCGACCGATACGGCGTGCCAGGCGACGCGGTAGCGGCCGGGCGCGAGCCGGACCAGCGGCTGGTCCATCTCCGTGCCGTTCACCGCCAAGGGGCCGCCGTTCACGCTGCGGCCGTCCATGTCGGTCACGATCACGCCGCTGAACGCGGGCTCCAGCGGCTCGCTGAAATGCAGTTCGACACGCGCCGGCGCCCTGAGGTTCTCGCCGGCGGCGGGACTCGCCTTCTCGAGAAAGGCATGCGCCAGCGCGGGGCTTGCGAGCCCCACAAGGGCGACGGTCGCGATGAGCGCCTTCACGGCTTGCCTCCGAAGATCGGCGTCCCCAGCGAATGCGGGAAAATGTCGTCGATGTAGAAGTGAAGCTGCATCAGAACGCCGACGCTGTCACCGCTGGCGTGGTTGACGGGGATGACGGCCTCGACGCCGAGCTGGGTGTACTGGCCGGACCAGATCAGGCCGGGATCGATCGTGCCGGTGGTGCCGCCGCCGCCCGTGCCGGTCGGCGTCGTGAAGCTGAATTCGACCAGCGGCGTCAGATGCGCGACGACGTTGGAGAAACCCTGAGCGCGGACATTGTCTTGCAGGTAGAGCAGGCTGTATTCCAGCGCGCCGCCCCAGGCCAGCGCCTTGGACTGCGTGCTGGTGCCGGGAATGGCGTAACCGACGGTGGCGGTGAGCGCCAGCGGCCGCAGCAGCGCCATCGACTCCGGCAGGTCGCCGAAGCCTTTGCCGACGAGGAGCGTCGGCGTGTAGGTGGTGAAGGTGTCGGCCACGGCATGGCTGCCGCTGCCGCCGATCTCGACGCTGAACGCCGCCGTGGCGACGAACTCGCTGTCGGCGTCGGTGACGAACTGCCAGGCCGGCGTGATCTCGAAATTGTCGAAGCCGCTGGCGCGGGGGCCGCCCGGTGGGTGGCTGTCGATATAGCCGCCGGCGATCGATACGGCGACGTGCGGGACGATGGTCTTGGACCATTCGAAATCGTAATCCGTCTCGTGATTGCCGAGCGCGACGGTCGGCAGCGCCAGTTCGTCGGCCGCGAAGGGATCGTCGGTCGCGATGGTGGCGGGAAAGAAGCGGTCGCCGACAATGCCATGGGCGGCGGCGAGGCCGGGGGCGAGCAGCAACAGCGCGAGCGCGCCGAAACGCGAAAAGGAAAGGGTCATGTCCGTATCTCCGGAAGAAGGGAAAGGCGTCCGCGCCGGGCGGACGGGCTTTACACAGCACTTCAGGAGACAGTGGGCGGCGCGCGCGGCGCGTTGGCGCGATAGGCTGCGGCGGAAGCGCGGCGTTCGCCGGTGAAGACGCGCGCGATGCGCTCGGCCCGGGGCAATGCGGCGGGGGCCAAGGTCGCGCCGCCGGCTGGCGCCAGCGGCGCGGCGGCGGAAAAAGCGCAGGGCGCGTGGCGGATGTCGCGGCCCGGCTGCGCCGGCGCCTTGCCGTCATGCGCCCCGTCGATGCCGCAGATGACGAACGGTGCGGCGCCGGCGGCGCTGGCCGGCATCCAGCCGTCCGGCAGCAGCGCGCGCAGCACCATCGCGCTGAGCGCGAGGCTGATGGCCAAAGACCGGTGCAGCGGCAGACGCATATATCCCTCGCTGGCCGTTTTTGCGGGTTCGGCGTTTTTGGGTCAAGGCCGCACGGCGCCGCATGGCTGAACCCAATATGAATGGCGCTTTCAGGCGCCGTTACGGCCGGCGGGCGCACTCTCTCCCAATCGTCCAGAGGGAGATTTCGCCATGCTTCGCACCGAGAGACTGGCCCGCAAATCCGCCAGCCGCCCCGCCGCCCACCGCGCCGGCCCCGACATGGCGCTGGCCAGCACCATCGTGTTCTTCGGCGTCTTTCCTGCGGTGCTGGCCGCCGGCCTGATCCTGGTGCAGCTCGTCACCGCGATGACGCACTGAACGCTGCCGCGGCGGCATGTTGAGCGGCGCGGAGCGGCTGCTACAGTCGCGCCATGGCCTACGAACCGACGCTCGAATCGCTCAACGCGCATCCGGTGCCCGAGTGGTACGAGGACGCCAAGTTCGGCATCTTCATCCACTGGGGCCTGTTCTCGATCCCCGCTTTCGCGGCGAAGTCCGGCTCGATCTCCGATGCCTTCAAGAACACTTACGACATCGCCGTGGCGCAGACGCCCTACTGCGAATGGTACTGGAACGCGATCAAGGTGCCTGAGAGCGACAGCGCGAAACACCACGCGGACGTCTACCGCAATGCGCCATACGAGGATTTCCGCGCCCCCTTCGTGAAGGGGCTCGCGCAGTGGAATCCCGCTGCCTGGGCGCAGACCTTTGCCGATGCCGGCGCGCGCTATGTCGTGCTGGTCGCCAAGCATCATGACGGCTTCTGCCTGTGGCCGAGCGGCGTCAGCAACCCGCACGAGCAGGACTGGACGAGTGCGCGCGACATCGTCGGCGAGCTCGGCGCGGCGGTGCGGGCCAAAGGCATGAAATACGGCCTCTACTATTCGGGCGGCATCGACTGGACCTTCAACCGCGAGCCGCTGCGGACGCTCGCCGATTTTATGGGTTCGACGCCGGGCGGCGACTATCCCGCCTATGCCGATGCCCAGACGCGCGAGCTGATCGCGCGCTACCAGCCCTCGCTGCTGTGGAACGACATCTCCTGGCCGACGGATCTGGACGGCGAGCTCGGGCTGTTCGCCGATTACTACAACGCCGTTCCGGACGGCGTCGTCAACGACCGCTGGCTGCCGATGACGCCCGAGCGCGAAGCGCTCCAGAGCAAGGACGCGCGCGCCGCCATGGACGCGATACTCAAGCCGCGCATGCAGAAGGGACCAAGCAAGGGCATCATCCCGCAACTGCCGCCGCATTGCGATTTCCGCACCCCCGAATACGCCGCCTTCGAGGCGATCCAGACGAAGAAGTGGGAAGCGACGCGCGGCATGAGCCATTCCTTCGGCTACAACCGGCGCGACACGGAGGCCGATTATGAATCGGTCGAGTCGCTGGTGCACAGCTTCATCGACGCGGTGTCGAAGAACGGCAACCTGCTGCTCAATGTCGGCCCGCGCGGCGAGGATGCGCAGATTCCCGCCGAGCAGGTGGCGCGCCTGAAGGGCTTCGGCGCCTGGCTGGCGGCGAACGGCGAAGGCATCTATGGCACGCGGCCGTGGACGCGTTTCGACGGCATGACGCAATGCGGCGTGAAGGTGCGCTTCATGCAGAAGGCCGGCGCGCTCTACGCTCATTTGCTGGGAACGCCGCAGGGCGCGGAGTTCGTGATCTTGGGCGACGATCTGCCGGATGTGACAAGCGTTGTGGCGCTCGGCACCGGCGCGCCGGTTGCAGCACAGCGCGATCTCGATGGCTTGCGCATGATGCCGGATGCGCCGCTACCGGAGGCGCCGGCGCACTGTTTTCAGTTCTCAATTTAAACACGCTTGTCATCCCCGGCGAGCGCGCACTTGCGCGCGAGGGAAGGGGACCCAGGCAGGACACACCGTCACGGCGGTCGGCGCCTGGGTCCCCTTCCCTTCATGCCGCTTCGCGGCATTCAGCCGGGGATGACAGCGGAATATATGGCGTTGCACACGCCGTAATTGAAATTGCCAATCCCCTGACAATTCGTCAGGATTGTGCGCAACAGATATAAAACACCGGGAGACGCGCATGAAATTCACCTGGTTCAACCTGATGCCGTGGCCTTACCTGCCGGACGATTTCCGGGAGAAGAACCGCTCGGTCTGGGTCGATATCGACCAGCGCCTGTTCGATCCGGTGAAGAGCCACGAGGTCTACAACACCTATCTCGACCTGCTCGAATACGCCGCCGATGTCGGCTTCGACGCGATCGGCGTCAACGAGCATCACCAGAACGGCTACGGCATCATGCCGAGCCCCAACATCATCGCCGCGGCGCTGTCGCGCCGGACGAAAGATGTCGGCCTCGTGGTGCTGGGCAATTCCATCGCGCTGTACAATCCGCCGATCCGCGTCGCCGAGGAATTCGCGATGCTCGACTGCATCTCGGGCGGACGGCTGATCGCCGGCTTCCCGGTCGGCACCTCGATGGACACCAATTTCTGCTACGGCCAGATTCCGGCCCTGACGCGCGAGAAATACCAGGAGGCCCACGATCTCATCATCAAGGCGTGGACGACGCGCGATCCTTTCGCCTTCAACGGCCGCTACAACAAGCTGCGCCACGTCAACATCTGGCCGCGGCCGATCCAGCAGCCGCATCCGCCGATCCACATTCCCGGCGGCGGCAGCGTCGAGACCTACGATTTCTGCATCGACAACACCTATTCGTATTCCTACCTGTCCTTCACCGGATACATCCGCGCCAAGGCGCTGATGGACGGCTATTGGAAGCGCGTCGCCGAGCGCGGCGCGCCCGATGCCTCGCCCTACCGCGCCGGCTTCGCGCAGACCATCTGCGTCGCCGATACCGACGAAGAGGCCGAGCGCCTCTACAAGCCGCATATCGACTATTTCTACAACCGCTGCCTGCACGTCTATCCGGGCTTCGCCGACGCGCCGGGTTATCGCACCATCAAGACCATCCAGACCGGCGCCCTGTCGCAATACGCGCCGCCGACCGGCGGCTTCGCGACCCTGACCTGGAAGGATCTGACCGAAGGCGGCCATGTCATCGCCGGCTCGCCCGAGACCGTGCGCCAGCGCCTGGAAGAGCTCGCCAGGACGCTCAATGTCGGCAACCTCTTCTGCCTCATGCATGTCGGCAACATGCCGAAGGAAAAGTGCATGTACTCGACCAAGCTGTTCGCCGAGAAGGTGATGCCCAAGCTGCGCAACGTGTTCCCGGACTATGCGGACGACGAGCGCTTCTGGTGCCACCCGATCAAGCAGGTGAAGCCAGGCAGCCTGCCGACCGAAGCCAAGGCGCTCGAGATCGTGGGAGCGGCGCGGTAGCCACCCATCTTACCCTCGCCCCCGCGAAGCGGGGGAGAGGGCAGGGTGAGGGGGTGTTTGCCCCCGAGCGAGATTTTGAAATTGGGGCGGTGAGTTTGAGGGCCAGCGGACATTCTCCGTCGAGGCCCCCTCACCCCGGCCCTCTCCCCCTCAAAGGGGGAGAGGGAGAATGGAGAGAGAAATGACACTCGAACTCAAGACCGTCGCCACGCCGCACGTCCCCGTCCGCTATCTCGAAGGCGGCCCCACTAGCAAAAAAGATGGCGGCGAACCGCTCGTCTTCCTGCACGGCGCCGGCGGGGCGCTGGCGGGCGATCCGTTCCTCAACAAGCTCAGCGAGAAATTCCACGTCTACGCGCCGTTGCTGCCCGGCTATGGCGACAGCGAGGAGTGCGGCGAGATCCGCGACATGCTCGATTTCACGCTCCACACATGGGACGTGGTCGAGGCGCTCGGCCTCAAGAACCCGATCCTGGTCGGCCATTCGATGGGCGGCATGATCGCGGCCGAGATGGCCGCCATCGCGCCGCACGACGTGACGCGGCTCGGCCTGATCTGCCCCGCCGGGCTGTGGCAGGACGCCTATCCGATCCCCGACATGTTCTCGACGCTGCCCTTCGAGATGCCGGCGCTCCTGTTCCACGACGTCGAAGCCGGCACCAGGCTGCTGACCGCGGGCATGACGCTCAGCGATCCCAAATTCCTGCAGAACTATCTCGTGACCAATGCGCGCCAGCTCGGCATGGCCGGCAAGATCCTGTTCCCCATTCCGGAGCGCGGGCTTAGCCAGCGGCTCTACCGCATCAAGGCCAAGACGCTGCTGATCTGGGGCGACAGCGACAAGCTGATCCCGCCGGCTTATGCGCATGCCTTCAAGAAAGCCATCGCGGGCAGCGAGCTGATCTCCATTCCCGAGGCCGGCCACATGGTGACGCTGGAGAAGACGGACCAGGTGGTGGCGGCGTTGGCGCGTTTGTCGTCCCCGGCCTAGCGGCGCGGCCGACTACTCCGCTTCCAGCGTCTTGACGCGCGGCACCTCGGGCATGGTGAAGGCGATGCGGCAGACATAGCCGTCGGGCGGATAGTCCATCGTCACCGAACCGTTCTGCTCGCGCGACGGGATGAAACCGATGACGCGCGCGCCATAGCCGTCCTTATCCGGCCTGGTCGGCGGCGGGCCGCCGCTTTCCTGCCACGTCATTTCGACGCGCTTGCCGCCGGCCGTCGGCGTGACGCTCCAGGTGAACGCCGCGCGGCCACCGGGCACCGACAATGCGCCGTGCTTGATCGCGTTGGTGGTGAGTTCGTGGACGCCGAGCGCCAGGCTGCCGCCCGTCGCCTGGCTGAGCACGAGCTTGGGCCCGCCGAAGGTCAACCGCGCCGCGCCGGTCTCCAGGAAGGGGCCGAGCGTCGCGGCCACGACCTCATGCACCTCCATGGTCGTGTAGTTGCTGGCCAGCGCCAGGTCGCTCGCCGCGCTCAGGGCATGCAGGCGGCCCAGGAAACGCTTCTGGAAGGCTTCGACGTCGGCATTGGGCTCGCGCGGCCGCGAGCTCTTGGCCAGCGAGTCGATGATGGTCATCAGGTTCTTCAGCCGGTGGCGCGCCTCGCCCACCATCATGTCCTGCTGCTCGCCGGACAATTTGCGCTCGTGGATGTCGGTGAGGAGGGAAATCCATTCCTCGACCTCGCCCTTGTCGTCCAGCAGCGGCACGGCGCGCATCAGGTGCCAGCGCCAGTCGCCGCTGGCCGGATCCCTGAGGCGGATCTCGGCGCGCTGCATCGTGACGGTCTTGAACGAGGCGGGCGGCGGCAGCCGTGCCTGGTCGTCGGGGTGGATGGCGCCGAGCCATTTGACGCCGCGATAGGCGGGCCACTCCATGCCGATGAGCCGCGCGAGTTCGGGATGCGGCCGCTCGATGCGGCCGTTGCCGTCCGACACCGTCACCGCCGACGACATGGCGCCGAGCAGGCGGCGATAGCGCACGCCCCAGCGCCGGCTCTCGCGGAAGAACTGGCGCATCAGCAGCGCGATCGCGGTCTGCGCCGCGGCGGCGCCGGCGAACAGCCAGCGGTCGAGCCCCGGGAACAGATAGACCGCCACCAGCACGCTCAGCAGCAGCGCCGGCAGCGCCAGCTCGGCGCCGCCGAAGATGCCGGCGATCATCAGGGCGGGGAAGAAGAACAGCACGCCGGACGCGGCGCCGACCAGCATGCAACCCATGAGAGCAAGGGCGAGAGCGGCGGCCGTGATCGCGAGGCGCGCCGGGCGCGACAACCCGCCGTCAAGGCCGGGGACGAGGGCCGACGTCGTACCCAGGACGTTCGCCGAAAAGCGGTCGCGCAGCCCGGTCCAGGCTCGTCGGATGATCGTTCGCACGTGCAATAAGTCCTGGCCAACCCGTTTTCGGAACTGGCGAAGCGCCACGGACCGCGAGGGCTCACGATGCCGCTCCCCTGACACGATGATAGCGTAATCCCGGTGGGATTAAGCAAGGCTTGGGCAAAGCCGGAGCCCGGGTTCCGCGAGGTTCCCAACTTGACTTTATGTCAGGGGAGGCAAAGCGTTCCCAAAACGGACAATTGAATCTTCCGGGGAAGCGCCATGGCAGAAACTTACGATCTGGTCATCCGCAACGGCTCGGTCGCGGACGGTCTGGGCGGCCCGCTGGTCGTGGCCGATGTCGCGGTCCGAAATGGCACCATCGCCGCGGTCGGCAAGATCGACGGCCGGGGCCGCGAAGAGATCGATGCCCGCGGCAGGCTGGTGACGCCCGGTTTCGTCGACATCCACACCCACTATGACGGCCAGGCGACCTGGGACGCGCGGCTCAATCCTTCGAGCTGGCATGGCGTGACCACGGTGGTGATGGGCAATTGCGGCGTCGGCTTCGCGCCGGTGCGCGTCCAGGACCACAATCGGCTGATCGAGCTGATGGAGGGCGTCGAGGACATTCCGGGCGTCGCGCTGCACGAGGGCCTGAAATGGAATTGGGAGAGTTTCGGCGAATATCTTAACGCGGTGGAAAGCACGCCGCACGATATCGACATCGCCGCGCAGCTGCCGCACGGCGCGCTGCGCGTCTACGTCATGGGCGAGCGCGGCGCCAGGCTGGAGGCCGCGACGAAGGACGATATCGCGCAGATGCGGCGCCTCTCGGCGGAGGCGATGCGCGCCGGCGCGCTCGGCTTCTCGACCTCGCGCACGCTGAACCACAAGACGGCGACCGGCGATCCGACGCCGAGCCTGCGTGCCACCGAGGCGGAGCTGACCGGCATCGCGCTCGGCCTGAAGGACGCCGGCAGCGGCGTCATCGAGATGATCTCGGACTTCAACCAGCCCGATCTCGCCACCGAATTCGGCATGATCCGCCGCATCGTGGAGGCGAGCGGACGGCCGCTGACGCTGTCGCTGGCGCAGGGCCACGCCCATGCCGACGGCTGGCGCCGCATCCTGGCGCTGATCGAGGCCTCGTCGGGCGACGGCCTGCCGATCAAGGCGCAGGTGGCGCCGCGCCCCATCGGCGTGCTGCTCGGCCTGCAGGGCACGATCAATCCGTTCATCGCCCATGCCGCCTATCAGGAGATCAAGGACAAGCCGCTCGCCGAACGCGTGCGCATCATGCGCGATCCGGCGTTCCGCGCCCGCGTGCTGGAGGAAAGCGCGGCGCGCGAGAAGGCGCATCCCCTGGCGCGCGGCATCATGGCGTTCGAGCGCATGTTTGCGCTCGGCGATCCGCCGAATTACGAGCCGCCCAGGGACACCTCCATCGCGGCGCTGGCGGCGCGCTCCAACCGCTCGGCGCCGGACATCGCCTATGACCTCCTGCTGGAGAAGGAGGGCGCCAATTTCCTGTTCTCGCCCTTCGCCAACTACGCCGATTACAATCTCGACCACTGCGGCGAGATGATCGCGCACAAGGATTGCGTGATGGGGCTGGGCGACGGCGGCGCGCATGTCGGCATCATCTCCGACGCCAGCTTCGCGACCTATCTCCTCACCCATTGGGGCCGCGACCGCGCCAGCGGCAGGTTCGACATCGGCTATCTGGTCAAGCGCCAGACGCTGGATACGGCGCGCGCCGTGGGTCTCGACGACCGCGGCGTGATCGCGCCCGGCATGAAGGCCGACCTCAACGTCATCGACATGGCGGCGCTGGCGGTGCAGGCGCCGGCGATGGCCTATGACCTGCCGGCCGGCGGCAAGCGTCTGCTGCAGGGCGCCGACGGCTATGACGCGACCATCGTCTCCGGCCAGGTGATCTATCGCCACGGCAAGCCGACCGGCGCGCTGCCGGGCAGGCTGGTGCGCGGACCCCAGGCCGCGCCGGCGAACTAGCGAGGACACGCCATGGATGCCAAGCTCTTGCCCCGCCCGCTCGAAACCCATGTCGACTGGACGCGCGACGACGTTCAGGACGAGGCGGCCTGGACCGTCGAGCTGACCGCGGCCGACAAGCGCGAGCTCGATCGTGCCTTGTCGGTGGCCAAGGCGCATTCGGACAATCTGCTCGACATCGGCCTGGCGCAGTTTCCGCTGGACGGCCTCGCCGAAAAGATCGCCGGCGTCGAGCGCGAGCTGATCGAGGGCCGCGGCTTCGTGCGCATCCGCACCCTCGATACCGGCAAATATTCCGACGACGACCTCACCATGCTCTATTGGGGCATCGGCATCCATCTGGGCGATCCCTGGCCGCAGAACCATTACGGCCATGTGATGGGCGACGTGACCGACCAGGGCAAGCGGCTCGACGATCCGTCGCTGCGCGGCAACGAGATCGGGCAGGTCGGCCTCGACTATCACACCGACGGCGCCGACATCATCGGCCTGATGTGCCTGCGCAAGGCCAGGTCCGGCGGCCTCTCCTGCGTCGCAAACGTCGTGGCGATCTACAACGCGCTGGTGAAGACGCGGCCCGATCTGGTCGCGGCGCTCTACGAGCCCCTGCCCAACGACGCGCGCCAGGAACAGGCCAAGGGGCAGAAGCCCTACTATCTGATGCCGGTCTTCACCGAGCATGGCGGGCGTCTCTTCACCCGCTTCATCCCGCAATATGTGCTGGCGTCGCAGAAGCATCCCGAGGCGCCGCGCCTGTCGGAGCTTGCGCGCGAGGCGCTGAAGACCGTCACCGAGATGGCGCGCGACCCGCGTTACAACGTCTACATGGACCTTGCCCCCGGCGAAATGCAGTTCATCAACAACTATCACGTGCTGCATGGGCGGCAGGAATACCAGGACGACGTCGCCGCCGGCTTCAAGCGGCACCTCAAGCGCCTGTGGCTGTCGACCCGCAGCCTGAAGGACCGTCCCGACCATTTCCGCCGCCGCGAGCATTCGCATTGGGGCAAGAACATCTCGGTCAGCCGGATCAAGGCGGTCGAGAAGCCGAATTGAATTTAGACATGGGCGCCACACTCTCACTTCCCGTCATGGCCGGGCTTGACCCGGCCACCCATCGCGCCTGCGTCTGCAGGCGCAAAAGACTCTTTGGCGCGCCGACGCGCGCCTGATGGGTGGGCGGCTCAAGGCCGCCCATGACGGCTGTTGAAGTTGTTCGGAATTGCATTCGATGCAGGAGTTGAAATGAGCTTGCGTGAACTTTCGGAAAAGCTGCCGCCTGCCCCCCAGGCGTTCAATTTCGGCGACATCATCGACGCCGTCTCGGCCATCGTGCCGCCGTCCTCACCCTGCTTCGTGCATGGCGACCGCTCGATCGACTGGGGCACGGCGACCAGGCGCATGAACAACATCGCGCGCAACCTGCATGCCAGAGGCGTGGAACCGGGCGACAAGGTCGCGTTCTACATGCGCAACGGCATCGAATACGGCGAGACCACCGGCGCCTGCTTCCTCGGCCGGCTGACGCATGTCAACGTCAACTACCGCTACAAGCCGGAGGAAGTGCGCTAC
>Ga0210397_10000448_pt1 | contig 27799 bp, 25 predicted proteins | sample IncBWH2OmetaG_FD_160126 | JGI IMG/M metagenome (GOLD analysis project Ga0210397, IMG submission 160126) | Forest soil microbial communities from Barre Woods Harvard Forest LTER site, Petersham, Massachusetts, United States - Inc-BW-H-2-O ...
TGCACGATCTGCCACTTCTCTTCAGGGGATCGATCTACGCGTGGTTTTCTGCCCATGTTGCCTCCTGTTTGGAGGCCCTGATTCTACCTAGATGAGGTGTCCAGTTTTAGAGGGGAGCACTACACGCATGTCTTCAGTACTTGATTTCCTGACCAGATGCCGACTTCTGATTGCCGATCCGCATGTCCCTATCTGGATTACTTCCAGTTTGCGGACAGCACGGGAGTTAAGGCATGTTCACGCTGAGGTGGCCGCGCGGCTAGCCGAGCATCTGGGTGAGGGAGGCCTTACGAAGGGTGATCTGGCGTGTGCCCAACTGATACGCCACGGCCATCGCAACAAGCATGTTCCACCAAGCACTTAGCGGTCGTCGGCGGCTGGTTAATCTGGCAAGCCCCGTGCCATCCATTCCAAGGCACGCCACGCGCTAACGGAACTTGGCTTCAAGATACAGCGAGACCATTTTGGTGAATTCCACTGTCACGGGCGCGCGTCGGTTTGGAGGAGCCGCAGCGATCACCGACAGAAAGCCCTTTACCGTTTCCACGACGACGTTGGCAATGAGAAGAGCTTCCTCCTGTGAGAGCGTCGGTTTTTTTGCCTGAAAGGCTTGCACGAAAGCCTCTCGCAGAGTTTTTCGGGCCGCGGCGCTACGAGAAACTTTGATCGGGGCATCGCGGACGATGAAATAGGCTGGCCGTTGCTGAGAGAATTCCCTTGTCCGGTCGATCAGCGACTCGGCGAACTTGGCGGTGGTTAGGGTATGCGCGGCCTCGATCAGCGGCGCCCAGTGTTGCTCAATTTCGACGGTGTACCTGGCGCGCAGCGCCGCAGCCACTGCCGTTTTGTCGGGGAACCAACGGTATAGCGCTCCGATGGAAGTCCCCGCCCGTTCAGCTACGGCCGTCATGGTCATGGCGTCGTAGCCGACTTCGACAAACAGCCGTTCCGCGGTATCCAAAAACAACTGATGCGTTCGTGCGGCCCGCTCCTGTTGGGGGGTCGGTCGATTTGGATTTGACAAACGCGAGGGCATCCTCGTATTCTATACTAGAAAAAGCGAGGCTGTCCTCGCTTTCTGGAGAAGCTTATGGACAAAATAAAACTCGACCCCAAAACGTCTGCCCTGATTCTCATCGATCTGCAGCACGGCATTGTGGCGCTAAAAACGAGCCCTCATCCGGCATCCTCGGTCGTTGCAAAAGCAGCGTCGCTTGCAGCGACATTTAGAAAGTACAGTTCGCCAGTCATCTACGTTCGGGTGGACCTCGCCAACATGCTGCAGGTTCACGCCGATCGCTCTCACGGTGATCCCAAGAATCCGCCGCCCGCAATCGCTTCGGAGTTGGTCCCGGCTTCGGGAGTGCAGGCGGGCGACCTTGTGGTGACCAAGCGGCACTGGAGCGCTTTTTCTGGAACCAATCTCGAAGAGAGACTCAAACGGGCGGGCGTGAAGACGGTTGTAATTGGGGGGATAACAACCAATTACGGAGTCGAGTCAACCGCCCGGGCTGCTGCGGGCTTGGGCTTTGGAGTTGTGTTCGTTGAAGACGCGACGACCAGCATTAGCGCAGAAGCACATCAGTTCGCGTTCGAGACGATATTTCCCATGCTGGGACGTGTTCGACAGACTTCCGAGGTCATAGAAGCCCTTGTCTGAGGTACTAACGAGAGCGACTCGAGCAGCGTCGAGGGCTGAAGAATGGTCATCGTCGCGACGGTTGGGCCGATCCGGTCACACGAGCCAGCCAGTCAGCGGCAGCATAACCGGACTCTTAGAATTGCGCGAGGAAGTATGAGCGTAGCAATCGAAACGCCAGTTGGGGAGACTCCGTCAGCCAAGGGATCGTTCGGATTCCGTTTTATGGCCCCTCTCTGCCTGGGATCGATGCTGAATCCCGTGAACTCGACGATGATCTCGACGGCCTTGGTGGCAATCGCGAGGGACTTTCAGGCGACTGTTGCCGAGACTGGGCTGCTTATCGGAGGGCTCTATATTACGAGCGCCATCGCGCAGCCAACGATGGGGCGCCTGGCTGACCGCCTCGGTGCGCGCCGTGTGTTCCTCGCCGGCCTCTATCTGGTTGCGCTGGCTGGCGTGGCGGGAACATTCGCGCCCAGTCTTCGCGCATTGATCTGGGTGCGTGTCCTCTTGGGAGTCGGCACGTCCGCGGCCTATCCAACGGCGATGAGAATTCTGCGCAACCGGGCGGCACAGACAGGATCTGTCGAACCGCGCATGGCGCTCGGCATTCTCTCGATGAGCGCACTCTCCACCGTGGCCATCGGAGCGGCCCTCGGCGGAATACTCACAGGCCTCGGTGGCTGGAGGATGGTCTTCACGGTGAACCTTCCTCTGGCGGTCCTCGGAATCCTGCTTGTATTTCTATGGATTCCTGAAGATGAAGCAAAACCGGCCGGACTCCGAAGACTAGCCCAGGAAGTTGATGTTCTGGGAATCGTGCTCTTCGCAGGGTTGCTTCTCACCGGGATGTTTTTCCTGATGAGTCTTGGCCATCCAAACTGGCCCATGCTCGCGGTGTCGGTGCTGCTTGGATTCTTGCTTACGCGTCATTCACTCCGCACGAAACAACCGTTTCTCAACATTCGCATGCTCGGGAGCAACATTCCCCTGACCATAACGTATCTGCGCTACGGCGCGACGAATTTGATGACGTACTGCATGCTGTACGGGTTTTCGCAATGGCTGCAGACGGGCCCGGGTTTCAGTAGCACGAAAGCCGGCCTCATCACGCTGCCCATGTCCGCCCTTGCTGCTCTCTCCGCTCTCGCTGGCGGACGTATGAAAAGCATACGTAATCCTCTGACCTTCGGAACCCTGGGTCTTCTTTTCGCCGCTGGCTGCATTGCGCTGATTACGAGCGATACCGCTGGATGGCTCCTCGTACTTTTGGTTCTGCCGTTCGGCCTTCCCCAAGGAATATGCTCTAACGCGAATCAAGCGGCGGTCTATGTGCAGGCGCCTCACGAGGAGGTGGGAACCGCCGCCGGACTGCTGCGCACTTCTCAGTACGTTGGCGCCATTGTCGCTTCGAGTTTGTTGGGCCTGCTGTTCGGGAAACACCCGACCGATCATGGAATGCACACGCTGGCCTGGGTCATGGTCGTCCTTAGTGCCGGTCTCGTCATTGCGACCGTCGCAGATCGTACGTTGCCCCGCGAGGCGCTTCCGAGAGAAGCGCTGCAACCTGCCGTTGGAGCGTCAACGTAATGCAGGCGAATGTCGTTGCATATCCTGTTGACGTACCACGCGGACCCAAGGAGGATCGCGAGGAACTCTCCGTTGTAGAGACGATCGTGGGTTGGCGTGGCTGTTTGCGAGGGATCCTCTCTCAGCTCCAAGCGGTCGCACCGACAAATACGACCGTTCTGCTTGCGGGCGAAAGTGGTACTGGAAAGGAAGTCATCGCGCGCGCAATTCACGAACTCAGCCCGCGCCGCGGACGCAACCTGGTCACGGTGAACTGCGCCGCGATCCCTGCGGGGCTGCTAGAAACCGAGATGTTCGGGCACGAACGCGGAGCGTTCACGGGGGCGATCAATTCGCGTGTGGGCCGGTTCGCACTGGCAGACCACGGCACATTGTTTCTCGATGAGATCGGCGACATGGCGCTGGAACTTCAGCCGAAAATGCTGCGCGTATTGCAGGAGCGCGAGTTCGAGGCGGTCGGCAGCACGCGCACGACGCAGGTGGATGTCCGTGTGTTGGCAGCCACCAACCGCGATCTGCGGGAAATGGTTCGCGACCGGGAATTTCGCGAGGATTTGTATTATCGGCTCAATGCATTTCCCATCGTTTTGCCGCCGCTGCGGGAACGAAAAGCGGACATCCCGGAATTCGTGCAATATTTCCTGCAAGAGTTCGCGTCATCCATGGACAAAACCATCGAGATCATCCCCGAGGAAACCATGAGAATGCTGGTCGAACATGCGTGGCCCGGGAATATCCGCGAATTGCAAAACTATGTTGAGCGAGGGGTGATCCTCTCGAACAACGGTGTATTCGATCCGCCCCCGCCGGAACGATGCGAGCAAGAGCCAGCGGAAATCGCAAATCCAACGCTTGAGGATAAAGTTCGCCACGAGATTCTAGCTACATGTCAGCGCGCCAACTGGAAGCTCGGGGGGCCGCGCGGCGCGGCCGCCCGGCTTGGACTGAAACGCACTACGTTGTTTTACAAGATGAAACGGCTCGGCATCAGGCGACCATCGGGACCGGGACAAGATTGACTTCCATTGCTTGGATGACGGGCAATCGGAAGTAATCAGCTCGTCGGTCGAATTAGTACTGAGAAACGCGCATCTCTTCAGTACTTGATTTCCTGACCAGATGCCGACTTGTCGCTATCGATCGCCCGCTGTCGTCTGGATTGCTGCCGGTTTGCCGACAACCGGGAGTAATTATGCATATCGCTTGAAGAGAGAACCCAAATCCAAGCGCCTCTACATATAGCTCCTTTTTAGGCCGAGTGAATCATCGTCTAACCTCGTTTTTCAGCTTTCTCCCTAGCCGGCTCGTAGGTTTGTGAGCCAACTGAACAAGCAGCTCCGACTAGCTTGCAATTCGCGAATGGTTGATTTCCTGACTGTGACAGCAAATTCGAATGTCAGTCGGTTGGACATTTTCGACTTTTCCGACTTCTTCGACTTCCAAGCCGATGTTCCGCCAAAAATCAACGACTTACGCAATCCAGGATTTGGACCGTGGGTTGCCCTTAGTTTGGGCAAGGGCAAACGCACAGGTTCAAGAGCGTGGGCCCATTGGAAAGGTGAAGCATCATGCTGGGTCAACTTCGAAACGAGATTGGCAAGCGAGGCGTTACTTCCTCTTCTGAGACCGCTGCAGACGAGGAACTCGTGGCCGCCGCCAAGAATGGAGATGCACTGGGTTTTGAAGGTCTCGCTAAGCGTCACCAGCGAAGGATTTTTGCACTCGCGTTCCGTTACACACGAGTTCGGGAAGATGCCGAAGACATTGTCCAGGAAACTTTCAAGAAAGCATTCGTCCACTTGCAGAAGTTCGAAGGGAAATCCTCCTTCGCCACATGGTTAACGCGTATTGCCATCAACGAATCCCTGATGTCGCTGCGCAGGCGACGCACACTGCACGAGGTGCCGGCCAATGATTCGAATGGCGACCACGGAACCACGCTTGGCCCCGACCTAACTGATGCAAGCCCGGACCCTGAAGCCACCTACTTGCAGAAAGAGGAAGCACGGATTGTGTCTGCGGCGATAAGGCTCCTGAGGCCGGGAATGCGAAGAGCCGTCGAGTTGCGGGAACTGGGAGAGTTATCAACTCGAGAGACGGCTGGACTGATGGGGCTCTCGGTCGCCGCCATTAAGGCTCGCGTGTTCCACGCGAGAAAAGAGCTAGCCAAAGCGCTGAGGTACCACGCGGTTTCTCTGGAGGGCCGGAGTTGAGGTCAGGTTGGTATATGACTGAGCTGACTTTGGATTGGCAACTCTCTAGTCCGGTGCGACAGCGCGCTCAGCTCAGCCCTCCGCCAGTATCGTCGTTCGGTTCTGCCAGTTGAAGTCGAAGAAATCCGTTGGAAGGAGACAAAACTATGAAATTGCAAGACCCGATTACGAATGCTCAGACCATGTCAAGAAGCATTCTTCGTTCAAACGTCGCGGAGGAAAGTCCCAACAATGGGCCATCTTTGGCAGAAATCCGTGAGCGAGCATTTGAGATTCACATCGAGCGTGGCGGAATTCATGGCTGCGACCTGGACGACTGGCTGCTCGCAGAACGCGAACTCCAGGAAATATACAACAAGAGCAACGATGGGGAGCCGAAGAAGAAATGACCTGCATATCAACAGAATCGTTCTTGCGATCGCAAAGACTCTTTTCACTAACAAGCCCTGAGGAAAATAGCATGTTGAAAATCAGTTTCAGTGAAACACCTGCCGAAGAAAGATGGATTCTGCATGGCTGGCTTACCGATCCCTGGGTGCATGAGCTCAGGACATGTTGGAGGAAGAACCATCGCACGCAAGTGGGCCGCGCTTGCGTCGTGGACCTCAATGAAGTCACGTTTATCGACAATAGCGGAGAGCGGCTCTTGTGCAAGCTGGCTAAAGAAGGAGCGCAATTCACGGCCAGCGGCACCTACACGAGGCATATTCTTGAGCACCTAAATGTCCTACGAAAACGCAACAGTTGGAATTTGCTCGGCTTTCTGATGGTGCTTGTGTTCGTGACGGTGCTGGGCGCCGGCTGCGAACGGAGGGTAGCTTCCGCAGCGGCCCCTCCGACGCCCGAGGTGGAAGTTGCACCTGTCATTCAGAAGGACGTGCCGGTTCAGGGTGAGTGGGTAGGAACGCTCGAAGGATACGTCAACGCGCAGATTTCGCCGCAAGTGAGCGGTTACCTGATTCGACAGGATTATCACGAAGGAGCATTCGTCAAAAAGGGTCAGCTTCTGTTTGAAATCGATCCCCGCCCATTTCAAGCCCTACTTCATCAGGCCAAGGGGCAATTGGCACAGGCTGAGGCGCAAATGGCGAACGCCGAACTCAATGTGAAGCGTGACATTCCGGAAGCGGAAGCTCACGCGATTCCCCAGAGCCAGCTGGATACCGACACGCAATCGCTCAACGGTGCAAAGGCAGCAGTTGAGGCCGACCAGGCGGCGGTCGAACAAGCTGAGCTTAACTTGGGCTACACCAGGGTTGTTTCTTTGGTCGATGGGATCGCCGGCATCAACACGGTCCAGGTAGGCAACCTGGTGGGACCGACTACGGTTCTCACCGCGGTTTCGCAGGTAAGTCCGATCAAAGTTTATTTCCCCATCAGCGAACAGGAATACCTGCGCATGGCGGATGGCGGCGGTCCGGGGAGCGTGGACTTTATCGCGAACGCTTCACGAATCCCGTTGCAGTTGACTCTAGCCGACGGCAGCACCTACCCGCATCCCGGTAAGATCATCTTCGCCGACCGTCAAGTGAACGAGCAGACGGGAACGATTCAGATCGTTGGCGAGTTCACCAATTCCAAGAATCTATTGCGACCCGGCCAGTACGCGCGCATTCAGGCGCCGACCGGAAACCTCACTGGAGCGCTGCTGGTGCCGCAGGCAGCCGTAAATCAGCAGCAAGGAACCTATCAGGTAACTGTGGTCGGCACCGACAACCGCGTGCAGCTTCGTACTGTCGAGGTCGGGCCGAGAGTTGGCCCGCTTTGGGTAATCACATCCGGCTTGAAACCGGGAGAACGAGTCGTTGCCGCCGGCGCAGAGAAAGCACGAAACGGCGAAATGGTGAACCCAAGGTCTTACAAAGAAAGCGAGGAGCGCTAACCATGGCGAGCTTTTTCATTCGACGCCCCATCGTCGCGATAGTGATTGCGGTCGTTACCGTCATCGTTGGCGCGATCAGCATTGGGCTTTTGCCAATCGCACAGTTTCCGAACATTGCGCCGCCGGAAATCTGGCTGCAAGCGAACTACCCCGGTGCCGACGCGAAGACCCTTGAGCAGTCCGTAGCTACGCCGATCGAACAGCAAGTCACCGGCGTCGACAATATGGAATACATGTATTCCGTAAACACCACCAATGGTTCGCAAACCTCTCTGCTCGTCGATTTTGATCTCAAGACTGATCCCAACATGGATCTGATTCTGACGCAGTCGCGTCAGCAGCTAGCAAACGGTCAGCTTCCTCCCGAGGTGACCAGCTATGGGATCACGTTGCGAAAGTCGGCCACCGCTCCTTTCCTGCTGGTGGGCTTGTACTCGCCCCACGGCACCCGCGACGCGGCGTTTCTGTCTAACTATGCGTACATCAATCTCAACGATCCCATCGGCCGCTCCTATGGCGTGGGCCGGTCGGAGGTCTTCGGGGCCGGCCAGTATGCGATGCGGCTCTGGATAAAACCCGATCAACTGGCGAAGCTGGGCATCACCGTAACGGACATTACTAACGCCATCCAGGCTCAGAGCAAAGTAAATCCGGCTGGCCAGATAGGTGGCGAGCCGGCTGCCCGCAATCAGCAATACACCTATGCGCTACTGGCACAGGGCCGTCTGACATCTCCGGAAGAATTCGGCAACATCATTGTTCGCGAAGCTCCGAATGGCGGGATCGTGCGCGTGAAAGACGTTGCGCGAGTCGAACTGGGCCAGCAGGATTACAGCACGATCAGCCGGCTGAATGGCAAGCCCAGCGCCGTCATCGCGATTTATCAGCTTCCCGGATCTAACGCCCTTCAAACCGCGGAGGGCGTCCGCAAACTCATGAGTCGGATGAAGGAGCACTTTCCCGAAGATGTCGACTATGCGATCTCGCTCGACCAGACTCTGCCGGTCACGGAAGGCATGCGAGACGTTGTCGAAACGCTGGTGATTGCGATTCTGCTGGTCATTTTTGTGGTGTACCTCTTCTTGCAAGACTGGCGGGCCACCTTGATCCCTATGCTGGCTGTCCCTGTTTCGCTCGTCGGCACGTTTGCCCTGTTCCCGCTATTCGGTTTCTCCATCAACACACTGTCAATGTTGGGCCTGGTCCTGGCAATCGGGCTGGTGGTCGACGACGCGATTGTGGTTGTCGAAGGTGTGCAGCGCCATATCGAGGAGGGACTGGCTCCGAAGGACGCGGCAATGAAGGCGATGAAAGAGCTCTCCGGACCAGTTGTGGGGATTGCGCTGGTGTTGGCTTCCGTGTTCGTCCCTACGGCGTTCATTCCGGGCATCACGGGGAGACTTTATCAACAATTCGCTCTGACCATCGCCATTTCCGTGATGCTCTCCGCGTTCAATGCGCTCACGCTCAGCCCGGCGCTCGCGGGTATGTTGCTGCGGCCAAAACCAGAGGAAGGAACTTACAAGCGCCGCGGACCTCTCGGGAGATTCTTTGACGTCTTCAATCGCTATTGGGAGCAGAGTACAAATGGTTTCGTCCGCTGGTCGCACGCGATAATTCACAAGGGCGCGCTCGTGATGGTGCTGCTGGCAGGTTTCGGGCTGGGCGCGTTTTTCTTTGGCAGCCGGCTGCCCTCCAGCTTTATGCCGGATGAAGACCAAGGCTACATCTACGTCAGCATGCAACTCCCCATCGCGGCGTCAATGCAACGCACAAGCGCGGCTGCGAAACAGGTAGAGGCTGTTCTCGCAAACATGCCGGGAGTTCAATACACGACAACGGTAGTCGGCTTCAACCTCCTCAGCTTCGCCCACACTAGCTACAACAGTTTCTTCTTCGTTACGTTGAAACCCTGGGACGAGCGCAAAAGCAGAGCGGAGCAGTATCAGGAAATAAAGAATCGACTGAACCAGGAACTCAGCCGGTTGCCGGTCGGAACCGTTTTTGGTTTTTCGCCGCCTGCCGTTCCCGGTGTCGGCACCTCTGGAGGATTTCAGTTCGTCCTGGAAGATCGCTCGGGAAAAGATGTCAAGTTTCTTAGCGATAATCTGAACAAATTCCTGGCAGCCGCGCGCAAGCGCCCTGAAATCGGCTTGGTCACTTCAACCTTTATCCCGAGCGTGCCCCAGGAGTACATCAATGTGGATCACAACAAAGTACTCAAGCAGGGTGTCGCGATCAGCGATGTCTATCAAACCATTCAGGCATTTATGGGCGGCCTGTTCGTTAATTACTTCAACGATTTCGGCCGCACCTGGCAGGTATACATCGAGGCCGAAGCACCCTATCGAGCGAACACGGGGAACCTCGGCCAGTTCTACGTGCGTAACAACCAGGGTCAGAATGTGCCGCTTTCCGCGCTCGCAAACTTCGAGACCCGTTATGGCCCGGAATTCACCCTCCGCTACAACGAGTACCGGTCGGCGGCGATCATCGGAAGCGCCGCGCCCGGTTATAGCTCTGAGCAGGCGACCGCGGCACTGGAAGATGTCTTCAAACAAACCATGCCCCACGAAATGGGCTTCGACTACCAGGGCATGTCCTATCAGGAGCAGAAAGCCCGCCAAGGGGTTCCCGCATGGGCCATCTTTGGCCTCTCGCTGCTCTTCGTATTCTTGGTGTTAGCCGCGCTGTATGAGAGCTGGTCGCTTCCATGGAGCGTGCTCCTGAGCACTCCCGTCGCGGTGTTCGGAGCCCTCGCTGCGCTGTGGCTGCGCCGCGTTGTGCTCGGCTGGTTTCTGCCGCCGTACATGGTTCAGATGGAGAACGATGTATATACCCAGATTGGCCTAGTGATGCTCATCGGTCTGGGCGCCAAGAATTCAATTCTGATCGTCGCGTTCGCCAAAGAGGAGTACGAACGCGGCAGGCCTCTGGTCGAGGCCGCCCTGGACGGAGCGAGGCTTCGGTTCCGGCCCCTCATGATGACCGCGCTCGCGTTTATTGTCGGGTGCGTGCCGCTATGGATAGCGTCCGGAGCAGGCGCAATCGCGCGCCAGATTATCGGTACGACCGTGATCGGAGGCATGGTGGCGGAGACCTTCATCGGCAGATTCTTTGTTCCGGCGATCTTCTACGTCGTTGAGAAACTCTCAGGCGCTGAGAAACGGAAAGCATTGCCACTCGCGCCCGCCGAGGCGCCCAATTTGGGGGACTGAGCTATGAAGAAGACTGCACTCTTAGGAATTCTATCCGTGCTTGTTGTGGAGGCAGCCGGCTGCATGATGGGGCCAAACTACAAGCGCCCGACAGTCAGCGTGCCTACAGGTTATCGCAGCGCTATGCCCGACCAACCTGCCGCAGCAGCGTCGCTGGGCAACGAGAAGTGGTGGGACGTGTATCAGGACCCAGTGTTGGCGGACATGATTCACACCGCGCTTCAGCAGAACTATGACGTTCGCATCGCGGCGGCACGCGTCTTAGAGGCTCAGGCGCAACTCGGTATAACGCGCGCCAACCAGTTTCCCTCAGCCAGCGTCGGCGCAGACATCTTCAGCCAGCAAAACGCGAAGACTTCAAACCAGTTTCCCCCGTACCAAGTCAACGCGGGTCAACTGAACCTATCCGTGATCTGGAATCTCGACTTTTGGGGAAAATACCGGCGGCAGACCGAAGCCGCTCGGGCCCAGATGCTCGCAAGCGAGTGGGGGCAGCGGGCGGTGATTTCGTCTCTCGTTGCAAACGTGGCAACGGCCTATTTCCAGCTCCGGGCGCTCGACAGCCAACTCGAGATCGCTAAGAACACCTTGGGATCACGGCAGCAATCTCTACAATTGACCCGCGTGCTTGAGACTCATGGTTCGGCGTCTGATCTCGATGTCAGCCAGTCAGAGCAACTCGTCTACACTGCGTCAGAGACGATTCCCGATCTCGAGCGGCAGATCCGGCAGCAAGAAAATCTGCTCAGCATCTTGCTGGGCGAAAATCCCGGTTCCATTTCCCGCGGTCATGCGCTTACGGAGCAGCCCGTGCCCGAGGCCGTTCCCGCTGGTCTGCCCTCAGAACTGCTCGAACGTCGCCCGGATGTTCGACAGGCGGAAGAAATCATCGTCGCCGCCAACGCCCAGATTGGTGTCGCCAAAGCTTCCTTCTTTCCCAGCATCTCACTCACAGGGACTGGTGGCCTAGAGAGCAATGCATTGAATCGGTTCATCAACTCACCCTCCCAGACTTGGTTCGGCGCCCTTAGTGTCGCGCAGCCTGTCTTTCAAGGCGGAGCTCTCCGATCGGGTCTGAGGTTGAGCCGAGCGCAATATCAGGAGGCAGTGCTCGCCTATCAGCAGACCGTGCAGAACTCGCTGGAGCAAGTTTCGAACGCACTCGTCGCCTCTCAAAAAGATCGAGAGTTCCGTGAGCAACAGGAACTGCTCGTCCAAGCAACGGAACGATCAGATCGTCTTTCGGTGTTGCTGTATAAGCAGGGCGGTGCGAGTTACCTCCAGGTCCTGACCAACGAAACGAACTATTTCTCCGCGGAATTGAACCTCGTCCAGGCGCAGCTCAATGAACGCCTTGCGCTGGTACAGCTCTATCAGGCGCTCGGAGGCGGCTGGCAGCAATAGCGCAAGCTAATACCCAGAGGTGGTTCGTGACTGTCGCCAAACAAGAATGGCTCAAACAAATGGAGGGCATCTTCGAAATACTCAGCGAGGGTGTTGGGATCGCAGACGTTGCCGGGCACATTCTCTTTGTCAACAAATGCATGGAGCGATTGCTTGGCTCTCCGTGTTCGACGCTAATTGGAAAGACCGCGGACGCCTTCTACTCCGGCGAAGACTACCAGTTCACGTTGGAGCGAATGGCCCGAATAAAGGGTGTTGGCCACGACCGATACGAATTCTTTGTTCCCGACAGTGACGGAACACGCGTACCAGTGATCATCAGCGGCCGTGAATTAAGGGCTCCAGATGGAAGTCCCTTCTTGGTCTTCACATGTACGGACATTTCACAGCAGAAGAAGGCGGAGCAGAGTCTCCGGGAGGCCAATGCACAACTCCAGAGCCGCGCTGAGGAAATTGACCGAGAACTGGCCATTGCTTCCCGGGTGCAGCAGAGCCTAGCACCTCAGTCTCTTCGCTGGGGACGTGTAGCTATCGAAACGTACTACAAGCCCGTACGCACGATCGGCGGGGATTTCGGCTTGGTCTTTCCGTTCGATAACAGGCAACTGGACTTGCTCATTTGCGACATTTCTGGTCATGGCATCAGCTCCGCACTGCTGGCTAACCGTATTTATACGAAGACCGTTTCGTTATTGCGGCACGGGATGGAGCCCGACGAGATGCTGCGGGCTCTAAATCGCTTTGTGATCGAAGACATTAAGGTCGATGGCTTTATTTTCACGATGGGTGCAGCACGGCTGGACCTTAGTGGACGCCAGCTCGTCTATGCCGCTGGGGGGCATCCTCCGGCGTTCCTAATTTCTCCTTGCGGCGACGTTCGCCGAGTCGAGTCCCTCAGCACTGTCCTGGGCCGACTGGAAGAGGCTGTGCCGGAGAAGGCTATCGAGGAATTCAAGTTGTCCGCTGGAGATCGACTGATGCTTTATTCCGATGGACTGACTGAGGTCTGGAATGAGAACGACGAAATACTAGGTGTCGAAGGCTTGGAGAAAATCGTCCGCAAGACGGATGCCGCGTCACTTCACGATATGCGCGAAGCCATCATCGAGGGCGTCAACTCGTACAGCGCCGGGCCTCTTCGGGATGACATCACGCTAATCCTAGCCGAGATCCGCTAGCGGCTTATAGCCATCTAGTTTCATGCGGCATCTAAGACAGAAAATGGGCATAATCACTCCACTACCCGTGGCGAACGACCTAAACCGCGACGAAGCGTTAATCCGCACTCCATTACCTGCGGCGAACGGTGCAAACCGTTACGAAGCGACAATGAGCATCAATGAAGAGCTGCAGCGTCAGAACGACCGGCTCCAGTTGTTACTGAATCTGACGAGCAGAATCACCTCGAGCCTCGACCTGCGAGAGGTCTTACGCGCGATTGCAGCGAATATCCGCGAAGTTATACAAGCTGATTTGGTAACCGTTTCTCTCCCCGACCGAGCATCGGGTCAAATTAGGGTATTCGCCGTGGATTTTCCACACGGCAAGGGGCTAATCAAGGAAGATTTGATCGTTGCGCCGAGCCCCGCCGCCAAAAAAGCGATGGACACCTTGAAACCTGTAGTCCTTGACAGTCGCGAATCCGACGAGTGCGTGTCTGAAACAACGGACATTGGAGCCGCGGAAGGCATAAAAGCCAAGTGTATTATTCCACTTGTAAATCGCGATCGGGTACTCGGAATTTTATGTCCTGCGCGCACGACAGAGACCCCTTTTGTACCAGAAGATGTTGATTTCCTGAGTCGGGCGTCAGGACAGATCGCAATCGCAATTGAAAACGCACTGGCCTACCACGAAATTTCTGAACTCAAGGACAAGCTCGCACAGGAAAAACTCTACCTGGAAGAGGAAATTCGCAGCGACAGCGGCTTCGAGCGGATCATTGGGAAAAGCGCCCCATTAAAACATATTCTGCAACTGGTGGAGACCGTCGCTCCGAGCGATTCCACGGTTCTGCTGCTGGGCGAGACCGGAACGGGCAAGGAGCTCATTGCGCGCGCAATTCACGACCGCGGCCGACGTAAGGACCGCACCTTTGTGAAACTTAATTGTGCCGCAATCCCCACAGGCCTACTGGAGAGCGAATTGTTTGGGCACGAAAAGGGCGCGTTCACCGGAGCCATTACGCAAAAAATCGGGCGATTGGATCTAGCCGACCAGGGCACGCTCTTCCTGGACGAAGTAGGGGACATCCCAATTGAAATTCAGCCGAAACTGCTACGCGCTCTGCAGGAGCGCGAATTTGAACGCCTGGGAAGCACGCATACGCGCAAAGTGAATGTGCGCCTGGTCGCCGCAACGAACCGCAACCTGGAAAAAATGGTTGCGGACCGCGAATTTCGCAGTGATCTATTCTACCGGTTGAATGTCTTTCCGATTCGGATACCCTCCCTAAGGGAGCGCAAGGAAGATATTCCCCTACTCGTTAGTTATTTCGTGCAGAAGTTCGCAAAACAGATGCAGAAACAAATTGAATCGGTACCTTCTGCAGTGATGAAGGGACTCACGGCTTGGGAATGGCCTGGGAATATCCGCGAATTGGAGAATTTCATCGAACGCGCAGTCATCCTGACGCGCGGCAAGGCACTCGAAGTACCGCTCACAGAACTGCGAAAGACAGAAACCGAGATGGCGGTAGATGCCGTCGTAAACAAGAAGCGAGCGGCTCGCAAAGCATTCAGCTCAGGACCTGATATCAACGCCGGCCCCGAGGAGTACGAAAGGAAGCAGCGCGAGGAAATCATACAGGCGCTTACCACGTGCAAGGGGCGCGTAGGCGGTACGGATGGCGCTGCAATCCGATTGGGTATCAGCCGAACTACACTCATTTACCGAATGAGAAGGCTTGGAATCTACGCGAAGCTGTATTCCTGAGCAGCGCGGGTTTCGACTATGAGGTGGCCGTAGTCATCTCCAGCAGCCGACATCCAGAAACACTTGGTCGAAAAGTCGGCTATTCGTGGAAGTGACCCAGTGGATGCACCATCGGAACCGGTGCCGGGGAGCGTTTCCCAAGATCATAAAGACGACCCTGTCCTGGCCCAAATAAGGTGCTCTCTTGGTGTACGCTAGCCTGCAAATGAGGTGATTTGGTGCAAATCGCAATGCGCTGAATTACTCAAAACAAATGAAACGTGGTGAGTACAAACAGGGCAGGATGAATTGGAAAACCGCATTTGTCAGATCTGGTGCGAGGGCACCTACAACGGTCTAAAGAAGCGTTGGCTTGAGTCGATGCCGAGTGAGTAGATCGCTTCCTACAAGCCGACTTCGCGGTACCGATCCCCATGTTGAAATCTGGATTACTTCCGGGTGGCCGACCACTCGTCCAGAATAGGTGGATCAGCCTGGCAACCAAATACCTACACGTGAGGTCGCGGAGTTATGGAGACCACGAGAAGCCATCGGGCTCCTGCGTTGACCTTCCCGGCGTCGGCCCGAAACCACCCCGCAGCCGACTTCGCATATCACATGGAATCAGTAGCTTGTGGGCCGGAGAGTTCTACACGACCCATAGAAAACTGCAACCCGATTTCGCTGAGACGTGCATCCCCGATGACCTAGCGCAAAACACTTGACTCACAACATATCGTACGATATACATTTAAGATATATTGTGAAGTTCAAGGAGAATCACATGCATCGACATCACGATTTTGCTTCTTTTGAAGGCCGCGGTCATCGCGGTCACTTCGGGCGCAGGGGAAGACGCTACGGTCACTTTGCCGCGGGCTTCTTGGGTGGATCGGGGATGAGGGTCGCGAAAATGCTCGCCTCGGGAGATCTTCAACTCATCATCCTGGCGCTGCTCAGCGAAAAACCGCGTCACGGATACGAGATCATTAAGCAGGTAGAAGAGCATTCCAGTGGGGCTTATACGCCAAGCCCCGGTATGGTGTACCCGGCGCTCACCTATCTCGAAGAGATGGGTTACGCAGCTTCAGAGTCAGAGGGCACCAAGAAACTCTACCGAATCACGGAAACTGGTACCGCGTATCTGAATGAAAACCGGGCCAGCGTGGAGGACACACTCGATCAACTGGCGCGCTTTGGCCGGAAGCTCGCCGAATTCCAGAAGGAATTTGCGGAACACGAAGATGAAGAGAGAGAAAACTCAGGGACCGATTCCCGGCACGGGATCAAATCAGAATGGCGCGAGGCGCGACGGGAATTTCGCGAGGTGCGAAATGACCTCAAGGCCGCGCTCTGCGAGAAGTTCGATGCGCCGCCGGAAGAGAGAAAGAGAGTTTTGGCAATCCTCCGTCGCGCGATCGACGAAATCCGAAGCAAATAGCGACAATTCCCACGGCGGCCCGGAAATTCCGCGGGAAGCCAGCCCAAATTGAACCAGGAAAGAGGTCTTCTCATGCCAAACAGGAGCTTTCAGACCCCGATTAAAAATGCGCGCGTTCATGCTGTCATCAACCGGCTTGCGGAGGCGCCGCCTCGCCCGCCGAGCGGTGGTCCACACAACGATCCGGCCGCAAGTCTTGATCCTTATGACTACGCGGAATACGGTTTTTCGATTGTTCCTGAGCAAGGCGAGCTGATCTATTTGCTTTGCCGCGGTATCGGCGCGAAACGGGTCGTTGATTTCGCGACCTCGGTAGGCATGTCAGCTCTCTATTTTGCGGCAGCCATGCATGACAATGGCGGTGGCACCGTAATTGGCTCAGAACTCGTGCCGGCGAAAATCGCGACTGCCAAAAGCAATCTGGCGGACGCTGGACTTTCGGGCTACGTTGATATTAGAGAGGGAGACGCGCGCGTAACTCTTAGCGATCTTGGCGGTCCCGTTGATTTTGTTCTGATTGACGGCTGGCCAGTTTCCCAGGAACCTTCGCTCGCGCGCGAACTTATCCAGGTCATCGCTCCTCAAATTCGTATTGGGGGTTACGTCGTGAACGACAACGCAGAACCGGATTTTCTCGAATTCATTCGCGATACGGCAAACGGCTTCATTTCCGTGAATCTCCCACTTAAAAGTGGTACCGAACTCTGCGTAAAAGTTTCTTGATCTGGCCATTAGCTCGGACTACGTTTGAGTCTTCGGCGGCCTCGTAGTCGTCCTTGGGCGGGTGACGGGCAACCCTTCCGTAATCCGGTAAGGGAAGGTTTGCCGACCACTCGAAAGTTGGCCAGACCAGTCAATATAAGGGCGTGAATCAGGAGTTTTGCGCAGTACGAATCGGCGCTGGCGGTACCACGATCTCGACAAGTCCGGTGGCCACGTCGTAGACGAGGCCTGATATAAGCCAAGAGCCCGGCAATGCGGGAATCGCCCGGAGCGCAGCAACGTCGAAGGCGACTGCCGCCCGAGGATTAGTGACCGCTTTTGTCTTGAGTTCGCCTTCCTGTATTTGAAAATAGTGCGCCAGCTTGGCGGGGTCGCCGACAAGGCGAGTGATGCCGCAATCGGTGTGCTGAAGTACGATGATGTGAAACTCACCGCCGCCTCCAGGAATCTCTCCGGCAACTTCACCGATTCGCCCGAGTAGTCCCAACTCTTCCAACAACCCCGGCGTGATTCGACCGCCGATATTGCGCATCACGACGGCCTCGCCCGGTTTGATTCCAAGTATGTCAGCAGGATCTACACGCATATCAGCGCAACCGATGACGATCGCCTTTACATTTGGCAGCGCCCTCGGAAGCGAAGGCATGAGTGTGCCCTCAGCAGACTGCCGAGCAGCAAATTCTTTATTACGTTGTAACATGTGGTCGAGATTGTTCAGCTCGCTGGCTCGTTGTGCAGCACTGGATTGGGTCATGGTGTCCTCCCTTTTCAAATAGATTCCGCAGCATTAGAGTCCGGTACATTGGCTTGTGGGACGTGATTGAGCGCTATGGCCTAAATTAGTGGATTACGACAAACCGGAAGTTATCAGCTCGCCCGTCGGGTTAGTACCGACAAACACGCATCTCGTCAGTGCTTGATTTCCTGACGAGATGCCGACTTGTCGAGATCCATCACCGAAAAGCTCCTGACTCTTCAAAGGGGAGCGTACCGGCCACATTTAACCGTAAGCGACAAGCAACACGAGGCACTGGGCAAGCAGGGACACAACGAGCAGCGGAACACGGATCATTACCGATCTATCCCACGACGCCTGTAGTTCTCGACCATTGTTGAGGCTTTCTCCAGTTCTTGCCGCTTCGGTTTGAAGCCGATTAATAGGTTTTGACACGCGAGCATAGATAACGACGAACAGAATCAGCATTAAGAGCGATGCGAAATAGAACCAGCGCTGTCCACTCCTGCTTAACACGACCAGCAAGAAGTTGGACAAGAGCGCCGAGACGCCCCAGATCGGCATCCGCGCATCGGCGAACATGTGGAGAAATCCCATGACCTCGGTTCCGGCAGATGGTGAAGCCAATCTGAGCGCGGGACGGCCAACAGTCAAAAAGAACATGTCCGTACCACACACCACGGCGGTGCTTAAAATGCCTACGAGAGATACCGGCCACATCCAATGGTTCATTGTCCCTCCTTCTTTGTAACCGTCGCCGCTCAAATGGCATGGATCAACAAGAGGCCGACGACAAGCATCACCGCGCAGGTTACGCCATGAATGGAGAACGCTCGCGACTTCGACCCGCCCGACCCGAGAACGATTGACATGTCGCCAAGGGGGATGATGGCAAAAACGATTAGAGCTATGCCTACCGACCGCCTGTCCGCGGTCAGCATCATGGTCAGCACGAGCAATCCAGATGCGACGTCCCGAATTCCTTTAAGACGTAGCCATGCACGAGTGTCCGCATCGGATGCAGGCGGATTGAGACCAAATGATCCCGAGATTCGTTCAGGAGATACAAGGTAGAAACAACCGATAGCAATGACCCCCACAGCAATCAGTGCAGCCACAAAAAGCGGGATAGCGTTATACATAAACCGTTCTTCTCCTAGCAACACTAGCAACGCTATATTTGATGCGAAGCATTCGGAAAAAGTTTCCTAGCGGTGCTATACTTCCTATCGATGGCAACGACGCTCGCAGCTAACCGCATTGCGGAACGAAAACTGCGTGACAAGCAGGCCCGCCGGGCACAGATTATCAGTGCTGCACGACGAATCGCGGAGCTTGAAGGGTGGTCCAACGTAACCGTTCGGCGGCTTTCCGATGAAATTTCCTACAGCCAACCCGTCTTGTACGCTCATTTTGGAAGCCGCGAAGGGATTCTCGCCGCGGTTGCTATTGAGGGTTTCCAGGAGATGGGCCTGGCTTTAGAGAAGGCACGGAAACGGGTGAAGCGTGGAAATACGGTCGAAGCGGTCGCGGCCGCATATCTGGAGTTCGCCGCGTCCTCACCGGCACTGTATGAAGTGATGTTTTCGCTCAGCCTGAGCGTACCATTCGGTGAAGCGGCTACTCCTCCGGGGCTGCGATTCGCGTTTTCCCAACTCTTGGAGTTGTTTCAGGGGCAGAGCTCGAAATCAGAGGTTATATCGGAACTGTTTTGGGCGAGCCTCCATGGTATCGCCGAGCTATCAAGAACCAAGCGATTTCCGCGCAGACGTCAGAAAGAGCGCGTGAGGACGCTCGTCGAACTCTTCAGCTTTCCCAAGATGAAACGGCACAGGTGGTGAAAGCGCGATGACTGTAATAGGCGCGTTCTCGTCTTTTCGCGAACTAGACGAGATGCGCGTTTATCGGTAGGAATCCGACGGAAGAGGTCAACTCTCATCAGCGGGCGAAGATTTCCCAGCGCGACCTAACTTTTCTAGGGCGAAGGTTCTAAAATTGTCTACTACTGCCGGTCGTGCTCCTCTACGAACAGCGATACCAATTTCAGACATCGGTATCCGGTCTAAGATGTTACAGGCCACTACCGAAGCGGCACTATGTTTGACCACCGATAACGGCGCAATGGTGATACCCATGCCTGAAGCGACGAGTGAGAGCAGCATCGGGATCTCTACTGCGGTTTGGGAAACATTAGGTACAATCCTGGCGTCCCGAAATATCCCGTACATCAAATCATGGAATCCAGGAGCGTAGGTCCGCTCATACATCACGAAGTCCTGACCCGCCACTTCGCGCAGGCGCACGCTTTTCCTTTTTGCTAGTTTATGGGACGAGGGTACGACGAGCACGAAGGGTTCGCGATGCACTGTGACAACATCGAGGGCCGAGTGCTCACCAACGGGCATACGAAGAAATCCAACGTCGAGCGAACCGCCCTCCAGCATCTGCACCTGCTCCGCCGTGAGAATATTGCGCAAAGAGAACTCCACTTCGGGATTTGATTTTCTAAACTGACGAATGCTATTAGGCACAATCTCACTTCCCACAGTTGAGACGAAGCCAATCCGCAATAGTCCCAGTTTCCCACTGGCAGCCAGCCTCGCCCTGCGAATCGCTTGCTCCAATTGTGACAGTGCAGCGGCGGCCTCAACACGAAAAGCGGAGCCCGCCGCGGTTAGCGTTGTTTTGCGCCGGTTCCGCTCAAAGAGTCGCGCGCCGACCTCCTCCTCAAGAGCTCGTATCTGAAGGCTTAAGGCCGGTTGGCTGAGATGAATTAACTCCGCAGTGCGGCCGAAGTGCAGGGTCTCGGCGATCGATAGAAACGACCGGATTTGGCGAAGTTCCATCTTGCCACCTTATTTGCACACCTTATCACAGACAACAAAACAAACAATGCACTTAATCAGACGTGGGAGTGTCTAACCAGGTGTGGCAAAAGAGGAGTTCGATGCCACCGAAAGAAAGGATTAAAGATAATGAGATTCAATTTCTTACAGAAGCAAACCTCACGCCGCGAAATGTTGCGAGGTTCGGCCACGCTGGCCGGCAGTGCCTTACTGGCGCATTTTTTCCCCGCGAGGTTGCTCCGCGCTTCCGCGACGGGATTCACGGAATCAGCACCTTCGCCAGCCGTCCTGCTCGCGAGTATGCGCGCAAAGTTCAACGCCGTTCCAATGGAAACGCAAAAGCTTGCTGACAATGTCACGATGTTCGACGGTCCCGGCGGAGCCGTGACCGTACTGAACGGACCAGACGGCAAATTCGTCGTGGACACTTTCGTTGCGCCGGCATGGCCCAGGCTCAAAGAGGCTCTCGATGGCCTTGGCAATGCCCCGCTGAAATACGTCATCAACACCCACTGGCACTTCGACCATACCGATAACAACGCGCATCTTCACGCCGCAGGAGCCACGGTGCTTGCCCACGAAAACACGAAGAAGGATATGTCCGAGCCGCATGATCTGCCGGTCTTGTATAGAGGACCAGATGGCGCGCTCTCCGGATTGCATTTTGACCCTTCGCCGCTAGAGGCCTTGCCGCAGCAGACCTTCGCCGCCAGTTACAAGCTGCAAGCCAATGGCGAAACCCTCGCCCTCCAACACGTTGCTCCCGCGCATACGGATTCGGACATCTACGTTCATTTTCAAAAGGCCAACGTGATCTCGATGGCGGACTTGTTTTTCAACGGTATGTATCCCTACATCGACCCCGGCACGGGCGGCAATATCAACGGCATGATCGCCGCCGCCGACAAAATTCTATCGCTGGCCGACAACGACACCAAGCTTGTTGCGGGGCACGGCCCGCTCGGTAACAAAGCGGACCTCACGAAATCCCGGGACATGCTCATCATTTCGCGCGATCGCGTTGAGAAACTGAAGTCCGCAGGAAAATCCGCCCTGGAAGCCGTGGCCGAAAAGCCGTTCGCCGATCTCGACTCCGCCTGGGGCCAAGGCATCATCAACTCCGACCAGTGGGTCCAGATCGTTTATCTGACGCTCTGAGTCTGCGGCTGAGGATTAATTGCATCGCACCAGCTATTTTCACTACCGACTGCTGCGAACTCGCTTGATCTCGTTGCCCAACCTAATTAACGGGAGAGGAACATGGATATTTCACGAGTATTTCGAATGGTTTCTGGCATTGCTCTTGGCTTAGCCACGTGTGTCGGAATGTCGGAGCAAACAGCACCAACAACAAAAGGAGAGGCGATGCATATAAGCATTCAAGAAGTTCACGTCCAACGGGTCAATATCGTTACCACCGAACCCTTCGACACGGTGGTTGCCCGAATCGACGCGCAGATCGGTCATCCCGATATGGCCGCATTCCGCAAGAGCCTTTCAGCGGCGCAAAACGAAGCTGAAATGGAAAAAGTAGTGGATCCGGTGACTCAACCGAACGGGCTTATGGAGTTTACGCGGTTCGACCACGGTGAGGTTCTCCAGAAAGAGAATGGGACCGCCAAGCCAAGAATTCTCCGCATCGTTGCGGGCAATCCGCTGATCATGAAGGAAATGGTGAAGCATGTTGTCGATGCTGGCTCGTATGCGCCGGTAACCATCCTCATTGAGGAGCGCCCAGATAGTGTGCGTATCTCGTATGACAGGATGGCCTCCCATCTTGCTCCCTATGGGAACAGCGATGCTCTCAAAGTAGCGCGGGAACTTGACGCAAAGGTCGAAAGGATTCTGACCGCAGCCGCGAAATAACGTTGCGCTCTTTGGGCTTTAGGAAATGCCTACTTAAGGAGGACCTATGCTTGAAGGATTTTTTCAACCCACGCATCTGCCGGTGACCTTCTGACCGAGGTGACTCGCGGGAGAGCTTTATCTGGGTTGCTTGCGTAGCGTTGGACCGACCATACAGTTTTTTTTGTTCGAAGCTAAACAAACGTCAGGTCGCCCGAGACATCTCGGGCGCAGACAGGGCCAAAAACTTATTTTTCGAAGAGATGCAAACCTTAAGGAGGTTTTATGATCGCGAATTACGTGAAGGCGGGTCTTATATGCTTGTGCGCTCTTGGAATTTCCAACAACTCTGTCGCTCAAACATCGGGTGCGCCCGTAAAGAACATCGTGCTGGTACACGGGGCTTGGGCAGATGGTTCCGGCTGGAAAGGCGTGTACGACATTCTGGTCAAGGATGGCTACAACGTCAGCATCGTCCAAGAGCCGGAGACGTCCTTTAAAGAAGATGTGGCGGCCACGAAGCGCACGCTAGCCCTGCAGGATGGACCATGCATTCTTGTCGGTCATAGCTACGGAGGAGCCGTAATTACGGAAGCGGGCACCGATCCATCGGTTGTCGGCTTGGTGTATGTCGCGGCCCACATGCCGGATTCCGGCGAGAAAGAGTCCGAGGACGGAAAGCGCTTTCCCAGCGACCTCGCCAAATCGGGCGCCATAAAGAAAACGCCGGACGGTTTCACCTATATCGACCCGACGCAATTCCATGAATTGTTCGCAGCTGACCTTCCCGCTGACCAGGCCGCACTCATGGCGCGCTCGCAGGTGTTCAACTTTGCAGACAATTTCTCAGCGACGATCACCACGGCAGCCTGGAGAACCAAACCGAGCTGGATGGTAGTGGCGGGGAAGGATCGAACCATCAACCCGGATTTGGAACGTTGGTATGCCAAGAGGGCCAACAGCCGCACGGTCGAAGTGGCAGGCGCGAGTCACTCAGTCTACGTCTCACATCCAAAGGAAGTTGCGGATGTGATTGAGAGTGCCGCGCGTGCGGTCTCGAAGTAGCTCGGACTCCGAAGCCGGCACACATAAGGCCGGCTTCCCTCGCCGCGGAGTGACCATCCAAAGCACATATCCAGCAATGAGGAGTTTCAATGCCGTCTAGGGTTCAACGATCACTCAGTGAGGTACCGATAAATGTCAATTAGGACTGTAATGTCGAGCGGCGTCTCGAGGCGCAAATTCTTAATCGGAGCAGGGGCACTAAGTATCGCGTGTGCTCCGCGTCCTGCACAATCGTTTCCCTCATACGCGAGCGAGTTTGATCCGGTAACCCTGCCTCCGTATGGCAATGGAACGTTAGCGCCTGGCATCCGCTCCCGCAAGGTGTTCAACATTAACGGGCTTTCCATGCATGTGCTTGAGGCGGGATTCGACGAGCCCGATCGACCGCTCGTACTGCTTCTGCATGGATTCCCAGATCTGTGTTACTGCTGGCGCAAGGTCATGGTGCCCTTAGCTGCGGCGGGCTATCACGTTATTGCCCCCGATCAACGGGGGTACGGCCGCACCAGCGGCTGGGATGATGCCTATGATGTTGATCTTGGAGCGTTCAGCCTGTTGACGATGGCCCGGGATGCCTTGGCTTTGGTCGAGGCGTTCGGCTATCGTAGCGTCGCCGCAGTCGTCGGCCATGATGTCGGATCCTTTATAGCTGCCTGGTGTGCATTGATCCGTCCCGATGTATTCCGCTCAGTCGTATTAATGAGTGTCCCCTTTACCGGCCCTCCGGCGTTGCCCTTCAACAGCGCAAATCGATCACAGGCGGAGGAAGCCGCAGAAGATTCTGCTAACAATATGCGTGCTCAGCTTGCTGCGCTCCACCCGCCGCGCAAGTTTTACCAGCACTACTATGCGTCAAGGGAAGCCAACGATAATCTGCACCATCCCCCGCAGGGCCTGCACGATTTTCTGTGGAGTTATTTTTATCTCAAGAGTGCAGACTGGAAGGGAAATAAGCCAATTCCGCTCAAAAACGCTTCAGCTGCCGAGCTGGCACAGATACCCGGTTACTACATCATGGACCAAAGCAAGGGGATGGCGGAGACTGTCGCCGCTCTAGCTCCCTCGCCGGTCGATATCGGGGCCACTCCATGGCTCACAGAAGCGGAGCTCGACGTTTATGTAAGCGAGTGGGGGCGGACCGGATTTCAAGGTGCTCTGAACTTTTATCGAGTCTTCCTCGACCCCTCATTGATTGCCCAGTTTCGGCTCTTCGCCGGGCGCACCGTAGATGTGCCATCGGCTTTTATTGGTGGAAAAAGTGACTGGGCAGTGTACATGACTCCGGGCGCCGTCGATGTAATGAGATCTCGCGCTTGCACGCGAATGCAGGAATACGCTCTGCTTGATGGTGCCGGTCATTGGCTGCAGCAGGAGCAGCCGGATTCACTCTGCAGCGCGCTAGTGAGCTTTCTGCGCAACAATACGGAACGTTCGCAACGGCCTTAGCGACAATTCTCTCAGCAGAACAACCTAGTTATACCTGGCGTTAAGGAGGAATCCTTATGCAATTCACGAAATTCGGTCACACCGGCCTGACGGTTTCTCGAATGATCCTCGGAACTGGGACCTTCGGAAAACAAACAGATGAAAAAGAAGCGCATCGAATGCTCGATAAAGCGGCCGAAGCAGGGACTAACTTCATCGATACCGCTGACGTATATCCCCCGGGTGCGGAGGGTGGTGGTGCGGAAATTATTGTAGGCCGCTGGCTTAGCAATAAGCGATCAGGTTTTATCCTCGGCACAAAGGGCGGCGAAAAAATGGGGCCTGCCGCTTGGGATGCAGGCAGCTCACGAAAACACCTGCTCGACGCCATCGATGCTTCGCTACGCCGCCTAAACACGGATTACGTCGATCTTTACCAACTGCATATGGATGACCCCGCTACCCCGATCGACGAGATGGCTGAGGCTATGGACACGATCGTGCGTTCGGGTAGAGCGCGCTATATCGGCGTATCGAACATCCTCGCCTACCGTCTGGCAAAAGCGCTTGGACGGCAGGACACGCTAAAGCTAACGCGTTTCGTTTCGGCCCAACCACGTTACAACCTGCTGTTCCGTGAACTTGAACGAGAGCTTTTCCCGCTGGCGCAGGAAGAAGGTCTTGCGGTGATTACGTTCAATCCTCTTGCCGGGGGGCTTCTGAGCGGCAAATACAAACACGGCGATACTCCTGAGAAAGGTCGTTTTTCGGCGGAACTCGGCGGATTCGGGCAGATGTATCATGCCCGGTATTGGCGCGAGCGCGAGTTTGAAACGGTCGCTAGGGTTCAGGAAATCGCCAAACAGGATGGAATGCCAATCACGACCTTATCAGTCGCTTGGGTGCTGGCGAATCCTGCCATTACTTCAGTCATTCTTGACGCAAGCCGCGTCGAGCAGCTGATCGACACCCTGGCCGCCGCGGATTGCAAACTCGACAGCGCATTGAAAACGAGGCTGGACGAAGTCAGCATCGAATTCCGCAGGGGCGACGCCGGGAAGTAAGGAAAAGGTGGCGCTAAGAAATGAGCCTCTATGCATGATCTTCGGAAATGCGCTGGGCCGCTCTTTCTCGCCGTTCTCCAATTCTCCGTGGTGTATCTGCTTCACATATCGGTGCGGATCACGCCGTAAACCAAGCGCGGATAAACGCAACTTTGTCGTCGTTCGGCCTCCCCCAGGCGGATTAGTCCCGCGAAGTCGGCTTCTCAGTAGCGATCCGTTGCCGACGAAACACTGTTTTTGGCGTTGGTTTCTCTTGTCATGAGCTGTGAGAACCCGCCGTTCGAGCTTGGCTACGGCTTTTGAGTCCCATCTGCTTTGCGATCGCGGCGTCGAGCATCCTCACAGGAAGAAGTCTTGGCAGAGTCCAGTTCTTGAAACGTTGCGGAACGACCGCGTAGCGTGCCTTCGGTTTCGCCGTGCTGAGTGCCACGTGGACGGCTTCGCCGAGACGCTCAGGAGATAAGCCGTTATTACGGGCTTCGGCGACGATGAACTTCTGAAAGTTCTGCACCGCCTCCCAATACTCGGTCCGCTTGAACTCACTCAGATCTTCTTTTTCGCCCTTGTTGTACATCGCCGTGTTCACGGTGCCCGGTTCAATGATCACGACGTCGATGCCAAATAACATTAGTTCTCGCCGCAGCGCGTCCGACATTCCTTCAAGGCCAGCTTTCGAGGAGCTGTAAGCACCGATAAGCGGGATAGCAACTTTTGCGACGGTAGAACTGATGTTCACGATGCGGCCAATGGGACCCTGCCTCTTCTTATCCGTTCCCAAGAGAGGAGCGAAGGCTTGGATTACGACAAGCGGGGAGATCATGTTGACCTCCAACTGCCGCCTGTACTCGCTGGGCCTCAGATAAAGCAGTGGCCCACTCGCGACAGCTCCTGCATTGTTCACCAGGCCAACCAGATTCCTGTCGCCTATCATAGAGCCGACCTTCTGGGCAGCTTGATGTACAGCGTCGGCATCCGTGATGTCCATCATGAGAGGCACGAAGGCGTTACCGAACTCTCTTTGCAAACGATCGGCGTCAGCCGGCTGGCGTACAGAACCGAACACGCGAAATCCCTTTGAAACAAGCACCTTTGTGCTTCCCCAACCAATTCCGGTTGAGACCCCCGTGACCACGACATCTTTGCTGTTCGCCATCGCATTTCTCCTAAGATGAACACTGATCATCTTCAACATGTACAGCGTACATCTTGGTTTGCGGCGTGTCAAGGTGTACAGTGTTCTGTATGCCGTATCCGTCGAAAACGAACCGTCAAACCATCCTTTCGGCTGCGGTTAAGGAACTGGCCCACGGGGGTATCCGCGACTTATCGCTACGGAACATCGCTGCTTCCCTCGACCTCGCGCCCAATGCGATCTACCGTTACTTTTCAGATCGCCGGGCACTCGAAGCTGCCCTAGCAAACGAAGCTGCCCGGCAACTGGAACTGGCGCTGAGGAAGGCAGCCGACGGGTGCGAACCCATTACCGCAATCCGCGAGATGTCATCTGCTTACACTAAGTTCGCAAGGGACAACCGTCACCTCTACGAGGTGATGATGAATCGCCATGCGCCAGAGCACGATGCGACCTCCCACCAAAGCCTTTGGACGTTCACTGTCGAGCAGGTGCAACGAATTGCCGGGTCGGACCGCGCTGCGCAGGCGTCCGTCGCGCTTTGGGCGTTCCTACATGGAGCCGTGGCGTTAGAAGCCGCTCAAGTGTTAGGCGAGATCAAACCGGCAAGCGGCCTTGAATTTGGGTTTGAGGCGTGGCTGATGGCTGTTTCTACGCGTG